>Ga0255347_1000279_pt1 | contig 98343 bp, 90 predicted proteins | sample wastewater_treat_2_FD_192479 | JGI IMG/M metagenome (GOLD analysis project Ga0255347, IMG submission 192479) | Wastewater microbial communities from Lulu Island WWTP, Vancouver, Canada - plant24 | ecosystem: Engineered > WWTP > Wastewater > Unclassified | place: Canada: Vancouver, British... | reverse complement strand
TAAAGAAGGACAGGACGGATCTGTCCCCCGGGAGGGTAACTAAAAGATCGTTCCTGCTGCTTGACCCGGGCAGAAACCACCTTGTCCGCATGGAAAGGTGGGAGCTTGACAGGTCAAAGGGCAGGTATGTCAGGGCAAACAATATTATGCAGCCAGCCGGGCTTGATCTTTTTATACCGGAAAACAGGGGCCTTAAAATCACTGTTGAGTTCACCGGTTCGGGCTACAACATAAACCGGGGCGTTTACAGGGGCGATGAAAAATAAAAAAGGGCCTGCGAGGGCCCCTTTTTTATCGTGGATATTTTTTTAAAGTTATCTCTCACTGTTAATTACGGCTGTCTTTCTTTCATCCTTCTGCACTATCTTCTGCATCTCTTTGAATTCAACTGAATCCCTGCCGTATTTAAGCTCAACAGCCCTGAGTATGGCCTGGTTCTTTCTGTTCTTGTAGTAGGCAACATCTTCGTCGGGAACTGCCCGGCTGTTGTCAAGAATGGTCTCCATGAATGCATAACAGCTTGAAATATACTTGTATGCCCACTCGTCCTTTCTGGTTTCATCTGTCAGCTCTAAGTACCTCTCCAGAATGGGGATGCATGGTTTAAGGTTTCCAAGGTCATACTGGGTTGATACGTATATCCTGTAAAGAACTACCTTGAAGTTTATGTACCTGGGGTCGCTTTTGATTTCGTTCGAGTTTATTTCATCCAGAAGGTTGATCGCCCTTGTGAAGTATGTGACAGATTTGGTTTTGGCCGTTACTTTAACTCCCGCAATGTACCTGTCCTGCGCGTTTTTGCGGTCAATCTCCTGCCAGTACCATTTTTCAGAGAGGTATTTTTTCTGTCTGAACCGTTCCTGTGTCAGGGTTACATCTGCAACCATGTCATCAAGAATGTCCATACCCTTGGAATATTCATCTTTTGCCATTTTAAGGCGTAAGTCTGAATAATCTTTACTGAATTTTTCAAGGTCTTTTATCGATTTTATATACGGCTTATAATCGTCAGTTCTCCAGCCTTCACCGGCAGGCTTGTTGACGTCTCTTTCCTCTGTCTCGCTTGAAGTGCTGCCGCCAGCGTTTTCCCCTGTACCCTGTGCCATTACCGCGGCTGAAAATATAGACACGATGATTGTTATCCCGAAAAGTACAGGTAATTTTCTTTTAAAATATCCTGATTTCATAATTACCCCTTCAAAACTGTGTATTGAGCTTAGTATAATAATCGACTCTGTAAGATCAAATATTTATCTATTTTTTGAGTAACAGATCCATTATTTGAATTTTAAATCAGCAATTATTCATGAAAAAATTTACAATTATGATTGTTTCGATCCTCTACGCTGTCTCCGGCTGCGGGAATAGAGCATTTTATTCTACAGAATAGTTAAGGAATTAACTCTGGCCTGTTTAAAGGCCATTCGGCCTGGCGAAAACAGATGCTGTTAAAAAAAAGACAAATTATCTTGACACAGCGTGCTTCGGGAGGGTTATTTATAGCTGTTTATGATTGAATTGGTACATATTTATGTCATTTTCGAAGAAGAGATAACGACTGAGGCTGGCATTAAGCGCATGGGTTCGGAATGACATTGGCTGATCATTCGTGAAATGCAATAAGTCAAAACAGAGTGAAGTTACTGAATGATAAAAAAGAACAGGGAACAATTCTGCTCGTATTGCGAGTATTCAGGAATAATCTTTAACCCTTCCTTTGAACTTACTGGCGACAGTGTTCTTACACCCTGTCCCAAATGCGTGGGCGCAAAATGTAAATGCGGAGCAGAGGAGCCCTATTACTGCGTTGAAGGAGGGAATATAGTCCCGTGTGCCTGCCGGGAAACGCGCCTGAAGATCGGGCGAATCCTTAACATCTATTATTCGTCGGGCATTGACAAAAAATTCAGGTGGAAAAACATAAGCGATTTCAAGGTGGGGAACAACAGGCTCGCGGCAGAGGCTCACAAGGCCGCTTATGAGATAATCACAAAATTTCCCGACGTAAAAAAGGGGCTTTTCCTCTGGGGGAATCCAGGCACAGGCAAGACTCTTCTTTCGGCCATAATCCTCACTGAGCTCATAAGGTACTATGCTGTTCCGGGGAAGTTCATAAAAATATCGCGCAACTTTTTTAACCTGCTGCGTTCAACATTTTCAGAAACATCGCAGCTTTACGGTCAGTCGGGCGTGATCGAAAAGGAATTCGCAGATGTTGACGTACTTGTTATTGACGATTTCGGCGTGCAGCGTGATTCATCGTGGGAGCAGGAGACGCTCTACAATCTTATAGACGCCAGGTACGAGGGTGAAAAATTCACCATCATAACTTCGAACAACAATCCCGAAAAAGCACTCAGGGAACTCTCAGAGGGCCGCATACTCTCAAGGCTCAGGGAGATGTGCCGCATACTTGAACTCAGCGGCGAGGACTACAGGGAAAAGAAATAATGTCCATAGCCTATATAGGGCTCGGCAGCAATATCGGCAGCAGGGAAGAGTATCTGGCCGCGGCCCGTAAACTCATATCAGAGAGTGCGGGTACAATAATCGCCGAATCCTCAATACTCGAAACAAAGGCGGTGGACTTTACGGACCAGCCCGATTTCCTGAACCAGGTGGTGAAAATTGAAACCGTCCTTGACCCCATTCAACTGATCGAAGAACTCAAGCGGATAGAAACAGCAGTGGGCCGCAAAAAAACCTTCTCCAAAGGCCCCCGCGAGATAGACCTTGACATACTGCTCTATGATGATCTTGTGCTTGAGAGCGAAAAGCTTGTAATCCCGCACCCGGCAATCCCTTACCGGCAGTTTGTCTTGCGGCACCTTCTGGAACTTGAACCTGAACTGCGTGATCCTGTGAGCGGGAGCATGTACCGGGAAATGTTCCGGTAATAATCAGTTTATAGTTCCCGGCTCAGAGCCCTGTTAGATTATTTTTTTTATCAATCCGCAGGGCCAATCAGAGCAGAGGTATTCCCTTTGTGGTAATTTCGTGCAGTATGGGTGAAATGGAGTTTTTGTCGAGGTACTCATCAAGTCCAACAGGCACTGCTTCGATCCTGTGGTCGATAAGGCTTGCAAGGTAGTTTAGTTTGCTCCCTTCTTCAAATCGGTCATTGCCAAAATCTCTTGATATTACGGCTAAATCTATGTCGCTGTCATCCCTGAACGTGCCCGCAGCCTGGGAACCGAAAAGTATTATAAGGTCAGGCCTGATCTTTTCTTTTTTTAAAAGAAGCGCCAGTTCTATTGCCTTTCTTTTAATATGCCTGATATCCACTGTATAAGCCTTCCTGTGTCTTCAATATATTTTTGAGTGAAGTCCCTTGTAGCCTTTTGATAAATTAAAAATTTTTCATCGGGGTACCTGGCTTCAATATTAAATTCATTAATTTCTGATAATAGCTTGCGGTCGTTTTCATCTGCATCAATGCCAGTTTCTTTTAAAAGATAAAGAAGATTGTGCGAAAAAGGAGCATGCGCGGCTTTTCTTGTGACATACAATGCCTTGAGTATTTTTTCCAGTGTCAGGTGTATATAGAACAGCACCGCAACATGGTTTTCAGTTCTGTTAAAAATATCAGTTGCGGTCTGAAAATCCCTGGCAGACGCTTCCTGCCAGAAATCTGAGAGTTTTTGAACTTCGGCTTTATCCATAAAAAATATTATATGTATTAAACCGGAGGCGTCAATTAAATATTTTCATTGTGATAGCTCTTATTTCTGCGATGATAAGATATTATGGAATATATACTCATGGCATCAAAGACAAACTGATAGAAATGGACAGAAGGACATGGGGCGCTCCCGGCCATAGAAAAATCGTTCAATGCAAATCCGGAAGTCATCTCTGACTGTATTATGTTTTTACCATAGGAACACCAATTAGTAATTAAGGATATTCCATTGATATAAAAAATGTTAAAATTGAATAAATTTTAATTGACAGGCTCTTTGTCGAAATTTGAAATTAATGGTACGACATTTTGTCCAATAAATTGCAGCATTTTGTACTCTAAAAAAATGCGAAAAGATAAAAATATAAATCACTAAGATTCAAAAACAAATGGCAAATTTAGATTTAAGCAAGTATGGCATCAAAGGCAATTTTGAATTGTTTCATAACCCGACTTACGAAGAATTGTATCAAGCAGAGCTTGACCCTGCAAATGAGGGTTTTGAAAAAGGAGTATTGACTAATACAGGCGCTGTGGCGGTTGATACCGGTAAATTTACAGGACGTTCTCCAGAAGATAAGTTTATCGTACTTGATGACACAACAAGAGATACGCTGTGGTGGGATGGCAAGGTCAACAAACCGACCACACCGGAAGTTTTTGACCACTGTAAAGACCTTGTTGTAAAGCAGCTTTCAAGTGCAAAAAAAATTTATGTGGTTGATACTTTCTGCGGAACAAACGAAGATACGCGCATGAAAGTGCGTTTCATAATGAAAGTGGCCTGGCAGGCTCACTTCGTAACCAATATGTTTATTACCCCTTCTCACTACGAATTGGAAAACTACGGCGAGCCTGATTTCGTATGCCTGAATGGTTCAAAAACTACAAACCCGAATTGGAAAGAGCAAGGCCTGAACTCGGAAGTATTTACTCTGTTTGACCTGACTCGCAGAATGCAGGTTATCGGCGGGACATGGTACGGCGGCGAAATGAAAAAAGGTATTTTCGCGCTGATGAACTACTATTTGCCGCTTCGTGGCGTTGCTTCTATGCACTGTTCAGCTAATGTTGGCGCTGACGGCGATGTGGCTATTTTCTTCGGTTTGTCGGGAACAGGAAAAACCACCCTTTCGGCTGACCCGAAACGCTACTTAATCGGTGACGACGAGCACGGATGGGACGACCATGGCGTGTTTAACTACGAAGGCGGTTGCTACGCGAAAGTTATCGACCTTGAAAAAGATAAAGAGCCTGATATCTGGGGAGCTATCCGCAGAGATGCATTGCTTGAAAACGTAACGATAAGAGAAGACGGTACTCCTGACTATACAGCAGCCGCTTCAAAAACAGAGAATACGCGTGTTTCTTATCCGATTTATCACATCAATAAAATCATATCTCCTTCACGCGCGGGTTCTGCGAGCAAAATTATTTACCTGTCGGCAGACGCTTTCGGCGTACTTCCACCGGTATCTATTCTGGATGAAAAATCAGCCCAATACCATTTCCTGTCAGGATTTACTTCCAAATTGGCTGGAACTGAACGAGGTATTACAGAGCCGGTTCCTTCTTTCTCGCCCGCGTTTGGCGAAGCTTTCTTAACATTACACCCAATTATATATGCTAAAACGTTGATTGGAAAAGCACAAAAGCACAACGCAAAAGTATACCTGGTTAATACCGGATGGAACGGAACGGGGAAACGTATTTCTCTAAAAAATACACGCGCGATTATTGATGCTATCCTCGACGGTTCAATCGAGTCCGCGCCAACCAAACATATTCCAATCCTGAACCTGGTCGCTCCTGTGAAATTGAACAACGTGGATACAGAAATTCTTGACCCGCGTAACACTTATGCAGATGTATCAGAATGGGAAAGAAAAGCAAAATCGCTTGCTGCTAAATATATCCAAAATTTTGAGAAGTACTGCGACAACGATTATGCAAAAGCATTGGTTGATTCAGGGCCGCAGTTGGAAGAAGTAGTTCACATTTAATTACTTTGAGTCAGGCGTTTTTTGGGCATAGCTACGCCGCAAGTTTCAATGTTTTATATTGGCAGAACAATGAAAGGAATACTCATTTTTAATGCTTTTATCGTACGGGCCACCAGTATATATATGGCGGGGATGAAGGATTTTGTCGCGGGCAGTTGGCCCGCGCTTTCTTTTTTTGTCGAAGCCATTAACTGTCATTTTATAGAAATTCCGTTACTTTTATTCATAATTAGGTCTTGATTCATATTTCTTTAATGATATAATTTAAATAACGATTAGGAGGTATTTATTATGATGAAAGGTTGGGAATTTACAAAAACTAATGTCCCTTTGAAGTTAGTTGAAAAGAAAATTCCTAAAGCTGGTGCCGGGGCAGTTGTTATTAAGACGGGTGCCTGTGGTATTTGTCACTCGGATGTTGGAACCCTGAGAGATGAAGGCTGGATGAGTTTAATGAACGCTCCTGTTATTATGGGGCATGAAAACGCAGGAACTATTATTGAAGTTGGAAAAGACGTTACTGATTTCAAGGTTGGAGACCGTGTAGCTGTTTGTCCTACCGGGCCATCGGGAAAAGGCGCGCCTGGCTATAGTTATGATGGGGGTTTTGGAACACACATTAAAGCGCCGGTAGTTGATTTGGTAAAAGTTCCAAAAGGATTAGCTATGGCTGAAGCCGCGGCTTCTACCGATGCCGGAATGACTTCATATCATGCTATTTTTACCCGTGGAGGAGCCACTCCTGATATGAATATCGCTTTATTGGGTATTGGCGGATTGGGACAAATTGGCCTTCAGGCACTGATTGCGTCTGGTTTTAAAAATGTTTATGCCGTTGATATTACTCCGCAGGCCAGAGCATTAGCTAAAGAGCTGGGGGCCAAAGGAGTTTTTAAAGACATTAAAGAATTAAAAAAGAAAAATCTCAATTTAATTGTTGATTTTGCCGGCTTTGGACAGACAACAACTGATTCAATTGAAACATTAGTACATGGCGGAACCTGTGTTCTGGTCGGAATGGGTAAATTAGAATTTAAAGTAAATGTTACCGATTTTATTACCGGATCTAAAAAAATAATCGCATCGAATGGCGGTACTAAAGAAGATATTGCGGCTGTATTAAAATTAATGGCTGCTGGTAAATTAAAACCGCAATTACATAAGATTAAACCGAGCGATATTCCTAGCGGAATTGAAGATTTAGAAAAAGGTAAAGTTAAAGGGCGCTTAGTTGCAGTATACGACGACTGATTGTTAAACATTATTTTTTAAATTTTTAATAAAAAGAACTGTGGAGTTTACATCTGGTTTTATGAGATGTTCCACAGTTCTTTTTTATTAAATCAAGTTTTACAGGAAACTGTCAGAACGAGTGCCCGCCGGAGCTTCCACCGCCTCCGCCACCACCTCCGCCACCGCCTCCGGAAGATGAGTCAGAGTCGTCCGAATGTCTTGTCCTTGTTCGCGATATCATCTTCGGGTTTACGTTCTTGATAAACTCTGTTCTTTCCCTGAGATTGACGCCTTGAATCACAAGTTGATGGTCAATCTTTTTTATTGAAACTGTTCTCATTCTACTCAATGCCACGATCAGAAAATTCAGCAGAAGACCTATACATGCTGCCATGAGCGCATTTGTTACATGCTTCATCGGTGTGATTATCTTCCCGCCCTTCAGGAGTATAAGAACCTGACTGAAAGCCTCGTTTGCACATCCAAAATAATCCTTATCGGAAGCGTATTTGTAAGTATTAGTCGCTATCTCATTCGACTTCGCATCAGTTATTGTTCTCGCAAAACTACCATCCGAGTAGAATTGAATCATTCTGTTGTCCATATCTATCAGGAAAAGAGTCCCGGATTGTTCGCCGAAAAGTTCAGCGTATCTGTTGTTTGCGTAAGTCTTAGCTGAATTCTCATTATAGTTGATGGTAACAAAGGCAGCATGCCCGTACTCTGTTATGGCTTTCATATTTTCGAACAGGTTTTTCCTTTCTTCTTCGCTGAGAAGTTCTGCCGAATCATCAATTATAACCATATTGTCGTTATCAGCGGTGTACTTTATAATCGCCTCATCTGCGAATGCGGAGATTGCGGAAACAGATGCGAGCATAAGCGTGATCAAAATTATTGAGACAGTTCTTTTTTTATTTCCCATGGTCCGCGCCCTCCCTTCTGAAGAAGTCCGGTACCGGCCTTGTGGTCAGATAGTTTAAATAGTTTATCATTGAAATTATATTCCCCAGCATTACAAGCAGACAGAGAATAGCTATTCCATAATACCAATAGTCGTGTACAGGGTTTTTTATTCCGATTACAAGTCCTATTCCGAGCACAATTATTCCGAACAGCATTGGAATGATAGCTGTCTTTTTTTCTATTTTCGAAGCTCTCACCGTCGTTTTTATGAAGAGTATAATTTGAAAGAACAAAGTAATGGCGTAGATTGCGGGAATAGTTAGTCCCTTCATTTCCATAATCGAAAAAAAAGCGAGTATCAGGGGGAACACTATAAAAACGCTGGATAGGAGGATAAACAATGCAACTCTGTTTTTTTTCTTTTTGCTCCATTCCGCTTTTTTCTTTTTATTTTTCTGTTTCTGCTCCTGTTTCTGTTTTTCATTGATGTTCACATTTCCGATATTAAAAATATGATTCTCTCTGTAGTATATTTTTGAAATTTCGGAAGAGAGTACGATAGAAGATATCATCAGGAAAACCGCGGCCACCCAGGAGATTGTCTTAGGCAGAATGAACATTGGAATCAGAGATAAAATTACAAATAATATAACAGTCGCAATTCCCGAAACCCCCAAAAAATTTTTTTTGTTTACCGGAATATCCATCGAAAGCGCTCCCGTTTGACCGTTCATAACGGAATACGCCACTCTTCTCTTGTGCTTCCAGGTCAGGAACCAAACAGGAAACAGGCCTACCCTGTGCCTGTAACCATTCACTCCGGTCTGCTCTTTCCTGTCCGAATATTTTTTCGGGGCAATTATTTCAAGATTGCCTGCTCTTTCACCGATTGCGCTGTAGATGGCATCAATAGCCATCTGTTCAACCATGTCACTGTAAGTCTCGGGGGGAGTCGTCAACTTATCCGAATAAAACCCCGCAAGATAGGCCTCGCTAAAGTCCTTTCCCTCTGAAATATTGAAAGGGGCAATCTCCCTCGCGATGCTGTCATCAAAGGAAGATGATGCGTCGAAGCTTATCCCCTTTATGGTTCCGCCTATCTCGACGTCTACCTTATATTCCTCGTGGTAATCCCAGTCACCTTCCGTATAGTCCTTTGTTGCTCTCAGCTCAAAAGTGTTATCCGGAATATCAAGCTCGTAATTCAGATAAGGGATGTATATTCCTCTGAAACTGTCGAGATGTTCGCCTTCTTTAAGTTCTTTAGGAACGTAGGGACGCCATTTCAGAGCTTTTTCATAAGTCGTAACAGCTTCTTCTTTGGAAATCTTAAAGGGAATTATCAGCCTGGGTCTTATCGCCTCTTCCTGTTTCATTGTAAGATGGGACTCACTGCCACAGTATGAGCAATAGGCTACTGTCTGCTCGTCGGGAGCAGAAAGTTCAGCCCCACAGCTCGGACATGTGTATACCGTTACTGTGTATGTGTCCGCATTTACTTCCGCCTCGTTCAAAAGAGAGTAATCATCAACCTGCATTTCGCTGCTGCAGTGATGGCACTTCAATCCTTGAGCAGGTATATTGAAAGCCATTTTGCCGCCGCATGAAGGACATTTTATAGCCATAGGCTCTCCTTTTTTATACAAGTTTATTATATAATATGTTTAGTAAATATCATTTAAAAATTTCAATATTACGGAACTTTTTATCTTGCCTGGCTTTTTTGATGCGGCATATTAAACTTAAAGCATAAAGCATAATAATAACAAAAAAAGAATTTTAAAAAAGGCAAATCATTTACTTAACTTTGGCGTGAAAAACTAAATCCAAACCGAAAGGCCGTATTCTTAGGGCTTGGCAGGTTGAAGCGGGTGTTGGGCGTCTTTATTCTTGATTACAACTATTCCAAAAAAAGGGCTCAATACCTTTTCTTCAATTATTTTCATATCTATTTTTTTTAACATTATCTCCAATTCAGTTTTGCTATAGTACCAATTTTCTTTCGGCGTATATTCCTTCATCTCCTCCCATGTATATACATGGTCCAAATCACCTTCCATGTGTGGTTTAATATATTTTTCATAAATTTTTACCGGTGTCGTTTTAGGCAATAAATATCTATAAACCTTATTAAAAAGCACACTGTCGTTTTCTGGATCAAAAAACATAAAAGTATCACACAAAATAAACATTCCATTTTTAGTTAGGAGATTCTTTACATTTAATAAGGACTCCTCTCTTTTATCCGGTTTTACTTGATGAAATACTAATGAGCTTACGATTCTATCAGCTTTTTCAGCGTATTTTGGATTTTCAAATGAACCATGAATATATGCGATATTTTCAATCTCAGCAGCTTCTGCTCGTTTTTGAGCTTCTTTTATATTCTTTTTATCTAATTCTATACCAATTACCTTTTTAGCAATCATTGATAATGGCATAGTAACATTGCCCCAGCCGGAGCCAATATCAATTACAGTATGAGACTGATCAATTTTTGCCATATCTGTTATATCACTAACCAGTTCAGCATTACTTTCAAAAGTATCTCTGCCATCCGGACTAATTATTCTAGTCACATACGAATCAAAAATATTATTCCACTCACTATTCATTATAAACTTTCCCATAATCCATTTTTGCGCTGAAGGCAGTCCGCCTAACATCCGCTTAACCTGCATTGCCCTAGCCGAAATGGCTTGGCATAAATTTTGCTTCAAAAGCGAAATTGTTTTCTGACGTAGCATTTTTCCCTGTGGACAATACACATAATTATCTTCTGCATTCCCTACAAAGAATCCTTCCTCCGCTCTTTCCAACATCTGCCCATCGGTCATCTTTGAAACACCTGCGTCTGTCAATTCGTACTCATAATGCGACACTTCCTTTATTTCAACTCTATTCTGTACTCCTTAAAATCACTGCCGGTATAGACCAAATAAACGCGTCCGTCATTCCCGCTCAAAAAACGCATATCATTTCCGGAAATATAATTACCCGTATACTGTTCAAGCTGCGTATTGACAACCTGCTTGTTTATTAGATCCGCCAGCAGATAGATTGTCTCTGTCCGCCCTTCGATTTTCGCGGGCATAGATATCAGGATGGCCCATTTTTTGTCATCCGAGATTTCTATAATCTGCAATACAGAAGATGAATCGCTGTATACGATTAGTCCCTTCTTATCCGCTTCATCAACCAGCAGGGTATTTTCTTTATCATTCAAATATATCTTTTCTATTTTTTTGTGCCCTGTGGTCGGGTAAGAAATAAAACAATCGTTATAAAAAATTTCTGATATGCAAATATCGTCATATTTTGTACCCGGATAGGTTTCCAATATGTTTATTTTAAGTATCAGGCAGGAATCAGCCCTGGAAGGCTGCATATTGGCATCATAATACTGATGAACCCTTTTTATGAAATCAGAGACTTCTTCCATAGAAAAATCCAGCGGTATGGACTGGACGCCAAAACTATCCGCGAGCAGTACTGTTTTTTTCTGTGGAAATTCTACGGCTTTATACATTGCGCCTATCTCCGTTACATACGCCTCCGGATTTATGCCGACCATAAGCGATATGCTCAATTTTTTTGGCCGGGCATTTTCCGGATACAGTTTATTGCTTTTTCCATAACCCGGGAAAATATTGAGCACGGCATTTTTCCTGCCATCAAACCTGAGATAAATGGGAGGCCTGTGAGCGCTCTTGTCGGAGCCATAAATCCAGCATGTTTTAAAGTCAGAGTCGAAAGCCTGTTCCGGAGGATATTTGTTGTCATGGATATCGATACTGCCATAAATTTGCCTTTCAATCAGCACGATTTCCGTGAATTCAATATTCTGCTGTGCAGTAGTAGTAGTGATACAGCAAATAGTATTGATACAGCAGAATAAAACAAAGAAACCTGTAAAACGATTAAAGCAGCGCTTTGATACGTTCATACATATCTTTTGAATAGAATTCATATTTCATCCTTTCCTGTCCTTCAAGTGAATTTTTGTATTTGTCCATTTTATTTAAGATGTTTTGAATTTCCTGTTTGGGTAATTTAGCTATAATCTGTTCAATCACCGCCCGCCGGGACGTGGCAGAGTTATTATACAGATAAATGGTTTCCTTGATGTAGTTTCTATCCGACTTGGGATAAATCTCCTGTATCAGTAATCCCCAGTCCGCCAGAGCGATTTCTGATAATTGTTTGTTTAAATCCGTTAAGTTGGCCTGGTTGTCCTTTTTTAAATCATTGCAAACAGAAAAAAACAGTGTGGAATCAACGGTGGAGAGGCTCTTGGTGTTCAGATCATAGCAATAATATTGGCTGTATTTTTCTTTTAAGCGATGAACAGATAATGAATCAGCTTCATTTCTTGCCCAACTAAGATATGAATCCCAGTCCGAAACCGGAAGGACATTGTAAAAAAGCATTGAATCGGTAAAAGCAATCTTTGTCTTCCATGTGGTTCTATGTACGCCGATTCTGTCCGCTAAATCTTTGAATTCTGTTATTTCAGTTAATTGCCGGGTTCGGATGTCAAAGATATACAGGGCTACATTGCTGATTAAATATTTGGGAGTACCACCATCGGGAAATCTGGCGATTCCTTTAGCCGCTCTGCATGCGTATTTTGATGCAATAAATGCAATTTTAGTACGATCCGGATTCCATTGCGCACCATGGTGTGTCATGTATTCCAGGGAAACATATTTTGAATAACAGGATAAAAAGGAAAAGGCCAATCCGGCGATTAGAATTATATATCTTTTCATATCTCCTCTTTTGATCGTGATCGTTGATTGATAGGAGCTGTCATTACGGGATTTTTGTGGTTTCGCTTCGAAATTTTGCCGGTCCCGGGAACTGCGACTGTTTCCACAATCCGAACAACTGAACCAATCAAAATATTTCGGCAACGCCGACAACTTGAAGTATAATATCATACTATTACTGCTGTCAACTCCTGATTCATGCGATTTAACAGATTTATGGCGCAAAGATCGCTAAGGAGAATCAGGCTTCAGGCGTGATGCAACAGGCGGCTGACGCAGGCCTAATTTATTACTTCCGGCAATCACGACAATGCCGAACGTGACGCGAAGTCACTTTCGCGGCGGCGAGTCTTTTATTGCTTCACTTTCACTCGCGCTTGGACTTTCAGATGAGATACAAAACAATGCCGGAGGCATACGCCTTGATTCCATGTTTGTTGACGAGGGCTTCGGCTCATTGGACGATACAAAACTTACGCAGGCAATTCAGGCGTTGATGACTTTGTCGCAGGACAACCGCCTTATTGGGATAATATCACACGTTGGCGCGCTTAATGAGAAAATACCCCGCAAAATTGCCGTAACCAGAGACCGCATAGGCGGCAGCAGCGCGGAAATAATAATAGACTGAATCATGGCTCCTGTCATAAATTTTAATGATAAATTGTTTTTTACGCATATTAATAATCGCCAGCATGGATGATTCATGATAAATTGAATGATATGATTATTTGGGAGGATTTTTATGGAAAAAAGCTGGTTTAAACTTTATGACAAAGGAGTTCCTTACTCGATTTTCTATCCGCCTCTCGCGCTTAAGGAGTTGTTCAGCCACCATGTTCTGACCAACCCTGACCGGGAATATCTTGTACTAAACGATATTATCATAACCTATCATGAGTGCAACGAGAAGGCGTGCAGGCTGGCGAATGCCCTTTTGGAAATGGGCGTGAAAAAAGGCGACCGCGTGGCTTTTATGATTCCCAACGTTCCCCAGTACGTCATAGCCTTGCAGGCCTGCTTCAAGATCGGCGCGATAGTGGTCCCGGTTAACCCTCTCGCACCCCAGCCTGAGGTTAGTTACTACCTTAATGACAGCGGCGCTGAAACGATGATCGTGATGGCCCTTCTCGCGAACACTTCGGTTGCCATTCTGAAAGAAGGGAAAACACCGATGAAACGGCTCATCGCCTTCCAGGTTAAGGCGGCGAAAGCCGAGATTGAGAAGCGGGCGGATATATACGATTTTGACGATTTAATCTCCTCCGCAAGCCCGGACGAGCCTGACATAAAAGTGTATACCGACGACGTCGCCATGTTCCAGTATACCGGCGGCACCATTGGAGTATCCAAGGGCTGCGTGCTTCGAAATAACAATATCCTCGCGCTCGCCTATCAGGAAAACTACTGGATCACGCCGATTATGGAGAAAACCGAGGTGCTGAAAAGCCTGGCGGCTATTCCACTGTACCACATCTATGGGTTCAACACCAACGTCAATATAAACCTTGTGGCCGGGGGCACTATCGTTCTTGTCCCCCAGCCAACCACGGACAATATCCTGGCGGCGGTCAACATGCACGAGCCGAATTTCTTCGCGGCGGTGCCCACGATGATCATCGGCCTTAACCAGCATCCCGATATTTCCACATCCAAAATCCGTTCAATCAAGGGAATGATTTCAGGTTCGGCACCTCTCGCGCTCGAGGCGTTCAACAGGTTCGAGGAGCTTTCCGGCGCCGTCATCACCGAGGGCTACGGGATGTCCGAAAGTTCCAATGTGCTCACGGTCAATCCCCTCAAGACTCTGCGCAAGCCCGGGGGAGTGGGACTTCCCTTGCCTGATAACGACCTTAAAATCGTGGACATCGACACCGGGAGTGTGGAACTTCCCACAGGCGAGCCGGGCGAGATCATCGCGCGCGGGCCGAGCATCATGTCGGAATACTGGCAAAAGCCCGAGGAAACGGCGCTGGCGATCCGCGACGGCTGGTTTTACACCGGCGACATAGGCTACATAGACGAGGATGGGCACGTGTTCATCGTGGATCGAAAGAAGGACCTGATTATCTCAAGCGGATTCAACGTCTATCCCAGGGACATCGATGAGCTGATGTACACTCATCCAAAAGTGCTCCGCGCCTGCGCGTTCGGAATTCCCGACGAGAAGCGCGGCGAGGCGGTTAAACTCAGTCTGGTGCTCAAGCCCGGCGAAACCATGACCGTTGACGAGGTGATCGCGTTCTGTAAGCAAAACCTGACGGCCTACAAAGTTCCGAGTGAAGTTGAATTTCTTGAAGAACTGCCCCTCACAGCGGTCGGCAAGGTGGATCGTAAAGAGCTTCGCCGTATGGATATGGAGAAGCGGAAGTAGTTTTCCGATCGGGCTGTTAAGCTCCCATCCCGGCTTATGGCCGGGATGGGAGCTTTTGTATTGTTCCGGATTAAGAAAATATAATTCCCGGCTCAGAGCATGTTCCCGGGGTCAGAGCATGTTTTCCGAGGGGTCAGAGCCTTCCTGTCGAGGCTCAGAGCATGTTCCCGAGGGGTCAGAGCCTCTTGTTGAGGCTCAGAGCATGTTCCCGGGGTCAGAGCATGTTTTCCGAGGGGTCAGAGCCTTCCTGTCGAGGCTCAGAGCATGTTCCCGAGGGGTCAGAGCCTCTTGTTGAGGCTCAGAGCCCTTGATAAAAATTGTGCAAAAAAATACACTTTTTCTCACAAAAACCCTATCTTTTCAGTAATATTAAAATTCACCTGAAGTGCTATGCGGGTTACGGGATAGTCCCGATTTTTATTGACTCTCAGGTCTATTTTTATTTTAATGTCTATTGTGAAAATAGAAAATTGAATTGCACCGCCTGCCGTTACAGGCAGGGTAAAGAGGAGGAAGCATGAGCGTAAAAATTGCAGTTAACGGATTTGGAAGAATCGGAAGGAACGTGGTCAGGGCTGTATTTCAATACCCGGAAAAATACAGCGGTATCGACGTAGTGAGCGTCAACGATCTTACAGACGCCAAAACACTGGCGCACCTTTTTAAATACGATTCAATATTCGGCGTATTCGAGGGTGACGTAAAGCACGATGATAATTCTATCACCATAAACGGTAAGAAGATAATTGTACATTCCGAAAAAGAGATCGCAAAGCTTCCATGGAAAGCTGAGGGTGTTAAAGTTGTGATCGAATCAACGGGAAAATTTACTGAACGCGACAAGGCCGCGGCGCACCTTGATTCGGGCGCGGAGAGGGTAATTATCTCGGCCCCGGGAAAGGGTGAGGATATAACCATTGTCATGGGTGTAAATGAGAGCGCTTTTGACGCGGGCAAACATAAGGTTATATCGAATGCCTCGTGTACCACTAACTGTCTTGCGCCGCTGGTAAAGGTTATCAATGATAAATTCGGGGTAGAGAGGGGACTTATGACCACTATCCATTCGTATACCAATGACCAGAGAGTGCTTGATGCGCCTCACAGGGACCTCAGGCGCGCGAGGGCCGCGGCCATGTCCATGATTCCAACTACTACTGGCGCGGCAAAAGCCGTGGCGCTTGTTATACCTGAACTTAAGGGCAAGTTAGACGGCGGCGCTATCCGCGTTCCCACACCTAATGTCTCCATTGTGGACTTCACCTGCATAGTTAAAAAAGAGACAACCCTTGACGAAGTGAACGCGGCGGTAAAGGCAGCGGCAGATGGGCCTCTAAAGGGAATACTCCTGTACAGTGATGAGCCCCTCGTTTCAATGGACTTTGTAGGCAACCCGTATTCCACAATATTTGACGCTGAGCTTACAAGGGTGACAGGAAGCAATATGATCAAGGTGCTCGCGTGGTACGACAACGAGTGGGGATATTCGATGCGCTGCCTTGACCTCGCGCTGCACGTGGCGAAGTAAAATAAAAAAAGCTGTCAATTAGCCGGGTGAGAAATCTTTAACGCGGGTTAATCTCTGGCGTGATTAAGATTTCTTACATTCGTTCGAAATGACATTTAACAGCATGAAAATATAATCAGGACATATACAGGTAAAAGACATGGCCCGTAGAGAAATTTTTGCCGGAAACTGGAAGATGTACAAGACATCCGCAGAGGCGGTTAAACTTGTGAAGGAACTTGTTGCAGGCCTTGAAAAGAAACCGGGCAGGGAGTATGTCATATTCCCGCCGTTTCCCTATATCAGCAGGGTTTCGGCGGAATGTTCCGGTACACAGATAAAGACCGGAGCGCAGAATATTTACCATGAAATTCAGGGCGCCTTTACGGGCGAGGTTTCTCCACTTATGGTAAAGGACTGCGGCTGCGCGTTCGCGCTCATAGGCCATTCAGAGCGCAGGCATATATTCAATGAAACCGATACCGATGTGAACAAAAAAGTCAGGGCCGCGCTTGATGCGGGGCTTGAGCCCATGGTATGCGTGGGTGAACTGCTCGAGGAGAGGGAAGGTGGGCAGACCGCCCGGGTTCTTGAGCGGCAGATAGGTGAAGGGCTTAAGGGATTTTCGGCTGCTGATTTCGCGAAGATTACAATCGCGTACGAACCTGTCTGGGCCATAGGAACGGGTAGGGTTGCCACTCCTGAAATGGCTGATGAAGCGCACAGAATTATCCGGCAGATAGTGAAATCCTCCGTGGGCGAGGCCGCGGCAAAGGCGGTGCCCATACTTTACGGCGGGTCCGTTAAACCTGACAATATAGAAGGATTGTATAAAATGGAGAATATCGACGGGGTGCTTGTCGGCGGTGCCAGCCTTGAGTCCCAGTCCTTTCTTAAGATTATTAACGTGTAATTCTTTTCAGGCCGCCGGGGATCATTTCTTCGTATAATGTTTTGCTTATGTGACGCCGCGCGGCCTTTTGCGCGATGTGGCTCAGCCCGAACGATCGATAGAAAACACCGCGCTGACCCCATGTTATATAAAAACAACACACTTCTCAACAACTAATCACAGCAATACACGGCAACGCGCTGAGCGAAGCCGAAGTGAAGTATTGCCGCTCTTCCCGGAATTTTCTAAGAGAAAACAGATTGGACCAGATAAAAAAAGTAATTCTTTAGTTAAAAGTAAAATAAAACTTGATTTTCTGATAAAGAGTAATAAAGTAATAATTGTTATCATACGATGGCAATGAGCGCTGAAGATTTTTTATTTATTGTAAATAATGCTATCTTTTTGGAGAATTTTATGAAGCATTTTAGATCTTTAGCAATGCTGATGCTGACAATAACTCTGACATCTACGGTCTGTTTCTACGATGAAGACAGGAACAAAGGGGGAGGCTGTGGGTGGGGACTGCCTGATCTTACAGTAGTAACTATTTCAGATTCAGTGATTTCAGGGGTAACCCCGCCGGCATATGGTGAGACTCCTGTAACAAAAATTACCGCAACTAAGCAGTTCACAGGGACGGTGAGTTGGAGTCCTGAGGTGAATGTGACCTTCGCTGGCGGAACAATCTATACTGCCACCATTACGCTTACAGCCAGACCCGGGTACACACTGGAAGGTGTGCCTGATAACTTCTTCACAGTGGCAGGCGCAACACCGGTGTCTAACTCTGCTGACTCCGGCGTGGTGACTGCGGCATTTCCTGAGACGGGCGTAGCGCCGCCGACAGTAGTAAATATTTCAAATATTCCAGGTGTAGCCGTGCCTCTACATGGTGGTATTCCTGTAACAGCAATTACCGAAACATCCCAGTTCACAGGGACGGTGAGCTGGATTCCATCGCATGCGACCTTCGCTGGCGGAACAGTCTATACTGCCACCATTACACTTACTGCCAAACCCGGGTACACACTGAACGGTGTGGCTGCGAACTTCTTCACAGTGGCAGGTGCAACGGCAACAAATGCTGCTAATTCCGGCGTGGTGACTGCGGGGTTCCCTGCGACAGCGACAGTAGTAAATATTTCAAATATTTCAGGTGTACCCGTGCCTGTATATGGTGATATTCCTGTAACAGCAATTACCCCAACTGCACAGTTCACAGGGACGGTGAGCTGGATTCCATTGCATGCGACCTTCGTTGCTGAAACAGGCTATACTGCCACCATTACGCTTACTGCCAAACCCGGGTACACACTGGAAGGTGTGAATGCAAACTTCTTCACAGTGGCAGGTGCAACATCGGTGTCTAACTCTGCTAACTCCGGCGTGGTGACTGCGGTATTTCCTGTGACAGTATCTCCGACCTTTTATTCAGCTAACACGCCCGGTGACATTGTTAGCGTAACAGCCGGTACTGTTGGGTTTGATATGATTTACAGCAACCATACAGGCACTATAACATTCCCCGTGGGAGCAACTGATGATGACTATTCCGTAAGCATGGAGAAATTCTTTATGAGCAAGACCGAGGTGACCTGGGAGTTATGGGAAGAGGTGTATGACTGGGCAGTAGATTCTGATCGTGGATCAGATGTGTATACTTTTCAAAACTCCGGTAGAAAGGGCAGTGCTTACGGCGGAACCGGTATGACTGAACAGCATCCGGTAACCATGATAAGCTGGCGTGATGCAATTATCTGGTGCAACGCTCTTTCAGAGATGACCGGGGCACCAGCGTTTGTGTATACAGCCAATGGTGAGCATGGTACAACACAGTATGCTCCACTCAGAAGTTCGGCAAATGGCGCTTATAGCGGCTACAATGTAGAAGATGTATTACAATCAGTATCAGAAACTCATACAAGAGAGGGTTATCGTTTGCCCACGATATATGAATGGGAATACACTGCCCGGTACAGGGGAAGAGATGCTACCAACACTGTAGCAAATTACGCAAACCCCTATTTTACAAAGGGCAATTCAGCCAGCGGCGCCATAACGTATCATAATGATACAACACTTGTTGGTTCAGATTTTGCGGGTAGGCTCGCTAATGACGCGGTAGCGGTGTGTAGATATTATTGGGATGGCTATGACTGGGTTGACAGCGGGACTATTTTATCCACAGCGGAAGTAATGAGTCGTGAAGCCAATACATTGGGGCTTTACGATATGAGCGGTAATGTCATGGAGTGGTGTTTTAATAGTAGCGGGTCTTATCGCATACTAATGGGAGGCAGTTGGAACACCTATAGCATACCCCTGCAAGTGAGCTACTTAAACAGCAATTCCCCTTCCATTACCAGCGAAAACATAGGTTTCCGCTTCGCGAGGACTAAGAGTTATTAGTTGAGCGCTGGACACCCTGTCAGCGCCCGGGCGGTGCCAGAGCCTCTTGTCGGGGTCAGAGCCCTTCTCCGTGGGGTCAGAGCACATTTCCCCGGGTCAGAGCATATTCCGGGGTCAGAGCGTGTTCCGGGGTCAGAGCATGTTTTCCCGGGGGTCAGAGCGTGTTTTCCCCGGGGGTCAGAGCCCCTTCTCCCAGAGGCGTTAAACCTGTTATATACTGCAACTATTTCTTGACATCCATTATTATATGGATAATTCTGACCTGACAATGAAGAAATCCGCTTTTTAATACCGCTTGACAGCCTGTATATTCTGAATAATGAATAGTCCGGCTTTTCAAGGTGTGTAATAAATTATAATAATGAGGAAAAAATGGGAGTTTTAACAAGTTTTGCCACTGTTGTATTCGCAATTATATGTATTCTGCTCGTATTGATAATTCTTCTCCAGTCCGATAAAAGTGCGGGAATGGGGATTCTGGGCGGTGCGAGCCAGTCAACATTCGGCTCTTCAACAGCTGATATAATCACAAAGGTGACCGCGGTTATGGTTGCCATTTTCATGGTCGGTTCCCTGGGGCTTTCCATCATGGAATCCAGGAGGATCTCATCGCTAAGCGAAAAGCTTTTCAATGATGAGTCCGCCGATGCAACCATAATAGATCAGAATACCGAAGAGCCCGGGCCCGAAAAACCCGCGGACAAATAGCTCCTTGCCGCGTGTTGAATGTTATTTTTGCAGACTTTCCCCCTAAGCCGAAATCTCTGCGGAAATTGCGAAGAACTTCGACGTGCAACCTGTTCTATAACAGGCATCTGTGACTGAAGGGGCAGGGGCATAGAGCTCCGCTCCTGAATAGAGCATGGATATGCGGCGGGGAACCGGCAGATCAGAATGATCCGGAAGTTTAATCTATCCGGTCTGTTTATTTAAGGTGGATTATATGCTTAATTGCAGCAGATTTAAACGGGGCCCTTACAGGAAGCTCCGTTTTACTTTGAACAGGAGGTTCAGCATTAAACCGGCTATTTATGCCGCTGTTTTTTTATTGTACGCGGCTGGCGCCGGAGATATTTCTGCTGATCCAGTGTCAGGCAATTCTGCCGCGGTCTCCTATTCCAGCATAAACTTTAACGGCAGAATTCTGGCGGGTATCAACGGGGATTCAATGACCGCTCTTTCGTTGACCCAGGGGCTGGAGGGTTTTGCGTACCAGCTCAACTCGGACATCGTTTATACAAATGATTATCTTGATTATTCCAATACAAGTTTTTTTGCCAATGAGACAGGCTTTACCGGCGAGCTCAGCCTGGGTGATTTCTGGAAAATAATACCGCAGTTTGAAATAGCGAACAGCACATATGGAATGTATAATAATCCCTATTCAAGGGAAAATAAGGACAGGATCAGGTTCAGGCTCAAGACCGAATACAAGCCCAGCCCCGACAGATGGGAACTTGATATAAACGTTGCCAGGTTTGATCACAGTCTGAAAGGGCAAGACCCCGATGTGATGGAGAGTGAGACTTTCTACAAGGGTGAGTTCACGCTCGGCATGGAGTATATATGGTCCGCTGCCAACAAGGCCGGTTTCGTGATTGACGGTACGGGCTACAACTACTCTATGATGTACGATGATGACGCGTGCGTCGGCGCTGAATTCTATTTCGGTTTTAAAATTACCGAATTTATGATGTCGACAATTACTTTCCCGGTCTTCACCTGGAACAGGGACGGCACAGGCTATCTGTACGCCAGGGCTGCCCTCTCGTCAATCAACCTGAAATTTATTTCGGTGGAACTCTTACACGAGTACACGCTGGAGCCGTACAGGCCCGAGGAGATTCTGGCGCAGCATAAATACATTCAGCCTCCGCTGGATCTTCTTCCGTCAAAAGTCAATCACACGGAGCTTAAAACAGTATTCGATTTTGATTTTTCTTCCGGCAACGGTTCGTCGCTGGCAATATCCGCCATGAAGCTTAAATTAGGAGGGTATTTTGAAAGGAGCAGCGAATTTATAAATTATTATTCTGTGCAGCCAGGGAATGTCCTGGAAGCGGATACTCTCCCTGTAAAATATGTCAATGCGAACGCGGAATTTGTAACAACTTTTGGTATTCTGGGACAGAAATTTAACGTGGAATTTACCTGTGATTATTACAGATTCTACCCGGATAATGAAGAAATAAATATAACATACAGACCTGAAAATACTTTCGGTTTTAACCTGGTTCTTACAGGCCCCGTGCTGGAGATTAACTGGAGCAATACCTGGAAAGGCCAGGTTTATACAGATCCTTCTACTGAGAATAAGCTTGACGCGGTTCTGTGCGGGTCTCTTGATATTCAATATAAAGTTTATGAAACCTTATATATAGATTCCAGAATTAATAATATTTACAATAAAAAATATTCATACAGAGAGGGCTACCCTGAACCCGGCGTGCAGTATTATTTCGGGCTGAGGATGATGATCTGAGGGTTTTCTACGTGTATGTTCAATGCCGGCTTAAGGTGATTCAATCAAATACTTATACTGGAACAGTTATTGATAATGTCAATTTTTAAAAGACCTGTAGTTATCGCGGCTTCACTGATGGTCATGCTCCTCTTTTCCACGGGCGCGTTCTATCTGCTTTCATCGGACCCATCTGAATACGAAAACCGTATTGTCAAAAAGATCGAAATGGAAGGACTTGTCAATGTCGATGCCGATGATCTTGAAGATAATCTTTATACCACGATTAATTACCCTTTAAAATCTGACGAAGTGCGCGATGATATTAAAAGACTCTTTGCCACCGGAAGGTTTAAAAATATCTCGGTCGAAATAGATGAATTCGGCGACGGGGTGGCCGTAAAGTTCATCTTCGAAGAGAGGCCGGTAATTGAAAAAATTGTAATTAAGGGGAATGACGAAATTATCGAGACTGACCTTCTTGAACTCATGAGCCTCAAGGAGAACGAGGTTTACAGAGAGGAGCTTGCCGAAATCAGCATCGACAGAATCAGGGATAAGTACGAGAGCCAGGGATATTTTTCAGCATACATAACATACAGGGTGCGCGATGGTTCCGATAAAAACAGCGTTCTTCTTGATATCATCATAGATGAGGGCGAGGAGATAAAGGTCCGGAAGATAATCATTCTTGGCGCGAATAAAATCTACACAAAAGAACTCTACCGGCTGATGGAGACCAAAGAGGATTCACTCTTCACTGACGGCGCGTTTAAGTCCGCCGTTTACGAGGAGGACAAGCGCAAGATTATAGGGTACTATCAGCAGGAGGGTTATCTTGACGCGCAGATAGTTGATGAAAAGGTCGAGTACGAGTGGGTTGATCCCGACAAAAAAAAAGAGCGCTGCATATATATAGTCCTGAAGCTTTACGAGGGCGAAAGATATTATTTTGACGGGCCCTATACTCTTGACATCAAGGCTGGTGAAGGCCAGGTGATCAGCGAGAAGGAGCTTGAGAGCATGAAAAAAAAGTTCATGCTGAAGGAGAATGGCGAAGTATTTAACAATTCAAAGTACATGAACGACAGGAATTCCATAGGGCTCCATTACGCGTCAAAGGGCTATATATTCGCAGGGGTAGTGCCCGAAAGGACGGTTACTGAAAAAGAGGTCGAGGTTAAAGGCAAAAAGGAGATACGTAAATACGTAAAAATAAATTTCAGGGTCGAGGAGCGCAATAAGGCTTATGTTGAACATATAATAATCAAGGGGAACAAAAAGACCAAGGACAAGGTAATAAGGCGGGAGCTTGTAATTAAGGAGGGGGAAATTTTTGACGCGGCAAAGATGCAGATTTCGCGCGAAAAGATTTACAACCTGGGATTTTTTAAACAGGTGGACTTTGACGTAAGGCCCGGCACAAAGGACGGCTACATGAACCTGATAGTCGCTGTTGAGGAACAGCCTTCTGGAACCCTTTCGCTCGGCGGCGGTTATGGTTCAAATGCGGGGTTCTCAATCTTTGCGGATATTACCGAGAATAATTTTCTGGGGAACGGTCAGACCGTTGGTCTCAAGTTTGAGTACGGCCCCGCAAAGACCTCTATAACTCTCAGTTTCCAGGAGCGATGGCTGTTTGATAAACCCCTGGGATTCAGCAGTTCGATATTCTACTATATATATAATAGAGAGACAACTTCGATGTTTCCCGAGTCAGACGACACTGCAACTTATAAGCTCAAGGGAATCGGTTATTCCCTTGGACTCAGTTACCGTTACTGGTATTATTTTGTATCGGGATTCTCCTGGAGGCATACGTTTAAGACTTATACCGATCCATCGGGAAACTGTCCTGACGAGGTGTTCATGTATGCTGACAGCGGCGGCCAGGAGAAGCGTACCCTAAGGCTCTATACATACATGGACTCCAAGAACAATTATCTTAATCCGACACGCGGCATCCGCACGGGGCTGGGTGTTGCATTTACCGGCGGCAGCCTGCTGCGTGGTGATGACCATTTTATACAGTATTCGCCGGAATTTTACGCCTACTATTCGCCATTCCATCTTCCCTTTCTCGAGTCGCATCCTACGGCTATTGAATTAAGGGTAAGCGCTGATTTTATCAAGCCGCCTCTCGGTAAATCGTGGGTAAGCAGGAACCAGAATTACGAGGACAACGAATGGGTTGAGAGCGATGACAGGCTTGATATAGGCGGGCCCGAAACTGTAAGGGGCTGGGATTATTACGACAACGACCTGCCGGATTCATGGAATTATGTGGGGCTGTATCACAGGATACTTTACGGCGCGGAATTCAGGGTGCCGATACATCCCGAGATGTTATGGGCAGTCGCATTTTTTGACGCGGGCGCGCTCTGGTCCGACAGGTTCTGGGAAAAACAGCTTAACGATACATACAGGGATTATGTGCAGCGGGACCTTGCCAGCGGCAGGCTTAAACGCATAGATGATTTTTTTGACACTGACCTGCTTCCCTATTTTATATATTCATACGGTTTCGGCGTCAAGTTGCAGATACCAATGATGCCTTTACGTTTCTGGTTCGGCAGAAAGATGATCTATGATGACGGGTTCAAGGTCATCAGCGGATACAATTTCCAGTTCGGTATAGGGGACATGAGGTTCTGATGCGTTCGGTACTATTTTTATTAGCGGCTGTTCTAACTGCTGCGTGTTCGGCTCCGTATCTGACCGGGAGCGAAGGCGACGGCTATGTGATCCGTTATGTGAATATGAACACAATTTATGACTATGAACTTTCACGCAGCAATGAGGCTGTTGCCCTGAGGGCAAAGAGGGAAGATCTGCTCAAAAAGGTCAGCGCCGCTGAATCCGCAGGCAGGGAGGAGGGCGGCCGGGAGCTTGAACATTACAGGTCTGAACTGCAAAAGGTGGAGGAAGGCCAGAAAAAACTAAAGGCCGCGATATTTGCAAAAATTAAAAGGGCTGTTGAGTCTGTCGCGGGCAGGTATGAAGTTGATTTTATACTTGGCGCCGGTGAGGGTGTTGTATATTCCCGGCCGGTATTTGACCTGACTGATGATGTTATTGATGAGCTTGAAAAGATGAATAAAAATTCTTCACCGGTATGGAAATAATTATGCCCCTGATGGTAAATGCAAAAAAGATAACTGTTGCGGTACTGTGTTCCGTTCTGTTTTCAGCCATATATGGATGCAATTCCGCTGAAGAAAGCGCGCTGTGTAAAGCCTTTGCCTCATTTAACGGAAGGTATGCCATTGTAATAATAAAGAGAGACTTTACACTGGAAGTCTATGACAGGGATATTCAACGCGTCGCGCGTTACAAAATCGGTTACGGCAGCAATGCCGACATGAAACCTAAGCTCTTTGAGGGCGACAACAGAACCCCCGAAGGTATTTATATGATTAACGAGATGCTCAGCATGGACGCGGGGCGCGAGACTGAATCGTACAGAAAACTGATGAGGATGAATGAAGTCTATTTCAGGGCCGCGGCAGGCTATCACAGGTTTAACAACATAAAAGAGGACCTCGGTGATAATGTATATGGCCCCAGGTATTTCGGCATTAACTATCCCAATGAAGCTGACATGGCAAGGTATAACCGCGCTCTCGCGGCGGGCGAACTTCCCAGGGTCAGGGGTAAGACGCCGGGACCGGGCTACGGCATAGCGATCCACGGCAACAATGACGAGGAATCCATAGGCGGCCTCTGTTCAAACGGATGCATCAGGATGTTCAACAGGGATATAGTTGAACTGGAGAAATATGTAAGAATTTCAACGCCTGTACTTATTTTCGACAGGTAAATCTTTGCGGTGAGGCTGATTTATCACCGGGAATAAATAAGTTGACATAACTCTTTAATTTATTGAGTAGTATAAAATGTTGTTTTTTCAACCGGTTTTGCAATCGCAGTGAAAATAAAATTAAAAGGATCATAATATGTTTGGAACAGCGGCTTATGCACAGGCTCAGGGAGCTCCGGGAGCGGCAGCCGGCGGGATGAGTACAATCCTGCTTCTGGTTGCTACATTCGCAATTTTTTATTTTCTTCTGATCAGACCTCAGCAGAAGAAGGAAAAGGCACGCCAGGCCATGGTCAACGCCATACAGAAGGGTGACAGGGTGCTGACATCGGGCGGAATGTACGGTGTGGTTGTCAGCGTTAGTAATGAAACTGTTGTTCTTAAAGTTGGCGGTAACACAAACATCGAATTTGTCAAGGGGGCCATTCAGGCTAAAGTCTCCTGACTCGGGAGTTGGTTTAGGAGTTGGTTTATGAAGTCGATTATTATACCAGTTTTAACTGCATTATTGTGGATTTCCGATACTGCCCTGTATGCACATGATAAAGCCTCAGGCGATGCAGATGTTTCCGGCGGCGCAGTTGTTGAAGAGGTAATAACTGAATCAGTTGATGTAACCGGCGGCAGCGGCGATGCTGCCGGTTCTGTGCGCGATGGGAATGTTGAGCCGGCCGTAAGCGATAAAACACCCGAGGTCAAACCCCGGGAGAAAAAAGCTGCGGTTACCAGGAAGGCCTCTGCGGAAAAAGAGAAGGGCAGGACTGAAACTACGGTTGATGAAAAGACCGCCGTTGCAAAGATCGAACCTTACAGCGGAGAACTGCTCCAGATAAATGAGGGTAATTTCAAATACAGGCGCATTCCGGATATTAAACTTGCTGATACGCAGATAATGATGGCTGCTGATCAGTCTGCCGATGTCCCGGCAGTAAGCGAAGAGGGTGAATCGGGCAGTGGTTTTATGGGGATGAGCAAGACTGCGTCGGATATTGTTGTGAAGGGGGGAATAATCTTTTTCATCTTCATAATTTTCATTCTATATAAATCCAGAATGAAGTCTCCCGGCGGAAGAAGATCAAGCCGGAAAGTAATGAACAGTTACAGGAAATAATTTTTTTAGAGGGTCCATATGACTAGGGGCATGTTGTACAAGACAATTTTTATTGTATCCCTTATTGTGATAGCGGTACTGCTGATACTGCCTACCCTGGGCACCAAGCAGATGGAGATCAGATTTGTGGATTCGGCTACTGCCGAAAATATTGAAGCAATAAAAAAGAAATTCTCAGGCGGGGGATACACCCTTACTGAAAACGGCATGGTGATTATTGTCAGCGGAACAAATATTACCGATGCGATCATGAATGAACTGAAAAATTTTCAGGGTGTCTCGGACGTTAAAATTCTTAAACACTGGGTTGAAAGAGTATTTCTTGCAAAGAAAATCAACCTGGGGCTTGACCTTCAGGGCGGTATGTATCTTTCTCTGCAGGCAAATTTTGCAGGCATAGAACAGAAGCTCGGGCGCAAGCTTACCGAATCTGACAAAACCGAAATTACTCAGCAGGCGCTTGAACTTATCAGAAACAGGATAGACAAGTTCGGCGTGTCTGAACCATCCATAAGGCCAAGAGGTAATGAGGCTATTGAAATTCAGCTCCCCGGAGTTAAGGATCCTGCCGGTGTAAAAAAAGCAATAGGAACAACCGGAAGCCTTGAGTACAGGCTGGTTGATGATAAATATAGTAACGCTGCATCTGTATGGTTCAATGAAAATTTCAGGGATGAACAGATCTCCGATGACCCGTTAGAGCAGAAGACGCTGCTTGCCGGGATTTCAAAAACTATCGCACTGCCCGATACAATGGAACTTCTTTTCTACTGGGAGAGGGATAAAAATACAGGCGCGATAAGACCGGCATACCCTATTGCCCTGCTGCGGGAGGTCGCAGTCGAGGGTACTGACATCAAAGAAGCCGTTGTTGACAGGGACGAGATGCAGCAGATTGTCGTCTCGTTCAAAACCACACCTGAGGGCGCGAGCAAGTTCGCGAAGGCTACCGCGCCTGAGAACAAGGGCAAACGCTTAGCCATAGTGCTCGATGAAAAGGTCAGGAACGCCCCGCATATCAATGAAACAATTTCATCGGGTGCAGGTAATATCAGCGGCGGCTTTACGTACGACGAGGCCATGACCCTTGCCCGTATTATAAAAGAGGGCGCGCTTCCGGTTGATCTTAAAATAGTTGAGGAAAGAACAGTTGGCCCATCCCTGGGGCAGGATTCCATAGAGGCAGGGGTCAAGGCCTTTGCCATAGGACTTTTGGGAATTTTCATTTTCGCTCTTTTATACTATAAGCTTGGCGGGCTCATTGCTGACATAGGTCTTATAATGAACATCATATTCACGCTTGCGATCCTCTCGCTTCTTGGTTTTACCATTACACTGCCCGGTATCGCGGGATTTCTTCTGTCTGTAGCCATGGCAGTAGACGCGAATGTTATTATTTATGAAAGGATCAAAGAGGAGCTCCGGAAAGGGAAGAGTATCCGGATTGCCATAATAAACGGTTTTAACAGGGCGTTCTGGACAATCTTTGACGCTAACCTTACAACGCTGCTTGCGGCCTTTATACTGCTTCAGTATGGGACGGGGCCGATCAAGGGATTTGCCGTAACACTTTTTGTCGGTATAATGGTGAGCATGTTTGTAGCGCTATATGTAACGCGTTTTGTTTATGAGCTTATCTCCCTGAATAAAAAAATGAATAAACTGAGCTTATAAGGAGCAGGATTTTGGAAAGGACCATTAATTTTCTTAAATATAAAAATATTATTTTCTCTCTTTCATGGCTGCTTGTGGTTTTTTTTATTGTTCTGACCATAGTTACCGGCGGTTTTAACTGGGGCATAGATTTTGTCGGCGGGTATAAAATAGTGGCCAGCTTCCAGGATACAGGCGTTAATGAGGGGACTATCAGGACTCTTCTCAGGGACTTTGATCCTTCAGTGCAGCGCGTGGGCGATGCGTCAAGAAATGAATACATAATCACGACTAAACTTGAGGTTTCCGATAAAAAGCCGGTTGCCGCAACACAGAATGTATGTCTTGGCAAAAATGACATGCTCAAGAAGACTCTGTTCGAAAAGTATCCCCAGATTACATTTGTAAGCGTTGAAAATGCGGGCAGGCCTGAATTATACAGACTTAAAATCAGGTTCAGCAGTTCATCAGTGAACGAGGCTCTGCTTAAAGACCAGTTGAAAGACTATGATGTCAAGATCAGCAGGTCGGGCAGTACGGCGGCTAATGAATTTATTATACTTGCAGATTTTGCCCGGATGAACCAGGATGAAGTCCAGGGTGTAGAATGCGGTGTGGAACACCTTAAGCTTACGCTGAGCTCAAGACACTCCGGCGTTAAGATTCAGAGCGAGGAGACCGTTGGCCCCGCCATAGGCGAATACCTGCGAAAATCGGCCTGGAAGCTGACGCTGCTTGCCATAATTTTAATGTCAGTTTACCTGGCATTCAGATTCGAAATTAAATACTCTGTAGGCGCGATGTGTTCGCTCGTTCATGACATAGCAATGTCGATTGCATTCTGCGGCATCATGGGTATTGAATTCGACATAACAATACTTGCCGCGCTCCTTACTCTGTACGGTTACTCTGTCAACGATACAATAGTTGTATTTGACAGAATAAGAGAGATAAACCAGCTTAAATCGAAGATTACTTTTACAGAGATTATAAACAAGGGGATCACCCAGACCCTTGTAAGGACAATTCTGACAGGTGTGGCTACACTCTATACTCTCTCCGTTATATATTTTGTGGGCGGCGAAACCCTTCGTGATTTTGCACTTGTAATGATCTTTGGTATTCTTGTTGGTACATTTTCATCAATATTCATCGCGCCTCCGGCACTTCTCTGGTGGGAAAAGTGGAGGAGCAAATAACCTGTTCTCTGCCTGGTCTGCAGCCAGTAGCTCCGGGCAGAAAAAAATCTCCCTTCATGGCGTGTCTTTTTTGCGCCATGTTTTTGCTGAGCGCTGTTCCTTTTGCCGGTGTTTATGCCGAAGCAGACCGGGCTGGGCCTTATTCCCCTGAAAACATTCTGTCTTTTACCGCGTACCTTGTTGAAAAAGGCGAATACTTTCGCGCCTGGGCTGAGCTGCGCCGGCTTGAGAGTTATTATCCCGGTTATATACCGCGTGAAAATTTAGATGTCACTGCGCTCTATATTATGTATAAGGCTGGAAGGTATGCTGATATCTCAGCCTATGCTTCTGCTAACCAGACCGGCTGCGCCGCGGGCGTGATCATTGCTGACAGCCTGCTTATGACGGATCAATATAGCGCGGGACTTTCACTGATTGACGCAAAGACCCCTCTCTGCCAGGACGATATATTCAGCGGGATATACTCCAGGCAGCGGGCGTACGTATCCATAGTAACAGGGGATGTGTACAGCGATGAACAGGGTACGCTTAAACCTGAACTTTCCGCATACAGGGAGCTTGTGGAATACACCGCCCGTCTGCATGATTCTGAAAAGAGCCCCGGGCTGGCAGCGTTCCTTGGGATACTGCCGGGCTGCGGCTATATATACGCAGGCGATTTGGGCACGGGTTTTGTGGCAATGACAGTTATTGCGCTCTCAGGCGCCGTAACTTACGGATCATACATAAATGGTATTGAACCGCTTGCGATAATTTCAGGCGCTGTAACCCTTTTTTTTTACGGCGGAAATATTGCCGGGGGTTATCTTGAGGCCATGAAGCATAACGCTGCCATTGATAATGCGATTAAAAAGAAGGCCGGGAATGTTCTTGAAATTAACGAAGATGTAGAGAAGATGTATATACGGTTTGGTATAAGATCAAATGGAAGATAAAATCAGATTTATGCGCAGGGCGTGTGAAATAGCATTCAGCAGGATGGGGCGCACGTCGCCCAATCCCGCAGTGGGGGCTGTTATTGTGAAAGAAGGGCAGATCCTCGGTGAAGGGGGCACGGGCGCTTACGGTTCTGACCATGCCGAGGTCTGTGCCATTAAAAATGCGATGTCTGGTGCGGGGACTGATGGCGCGGAAATTTATGTTTCACTCGAACCGTGCAGCCACCACGGCAAGACCCCTCCCTGCACCGAGGCAATTATAAACGCGGGTATTAAAAAGGTGTATGTGCCGCTGCTTGATCCCAACCCGCTGGTTTCGGGCAAGGGCGTCCGCAGGCTCACAGAGGCCGGTGTTGAAGTTGAGATTATGCACCAGGCAGCGGCAATGGCATCGGACCTGTTAAGGGGATTTAAAAAGTATATTCTTCGGGGCGAGCCCTATATTATTAACAAATGCGCGATGACCCTTGACGGCAGGATTGCCTCATCCACTGGGGATTCCAAATGGATTTCCAGCGATTATTCCAGGCTGTTCGCCCACAGGCTAAGAAGCATCTGTGACGCAATCATTGTGGGTAAAAACACATTTGTTAACGACAATCCGTCACTGAATGTCCGTTTTGGCGATTTTAATAATGAAGTAAAAAAATATATGAAATCAGGCCATGCTGTGATTTCGGGAAGAAAGAACTTTCTGCTTGAGCAGTTAATTACCACGGAGCACGACAGCCCGCGCTCTCCGTTGAGAGTTCTGCTCGGAATGCCTCAAACGGTGCCTGCGGACTGCAACTTTATCAGGGATGCTGATTATATAATAATCGCGGGCCGGGATGAATTTGAGAATGCAATATTAAACAGCAGCGATCTGAAAAAGCAGGCCGACGGACTGAATATAGTGGTCGGTGAATTTAAAACACGCGCGGAGCAGATTGTTTTTATAATGGATTACCTCAGGGGAAGAGGTGTTATAAATGCCCTGCTCGAAGGCGGGGCAGGTGTAAACGGATCTTTTCTTGACGCGGGCGCAACTGACCAGTTTATATACAGCATTGCACCCAAAATATTAGGGAGCGGGATTCCCCCGGTCAACGGAGAGGATAAAAGTGCGATCTCGGATTCCCTCAGGCTTCATGATATAACATCAGTTATGCTTAAAGAGGATGTTCTCATCTGCGGGTACAGGGAACAGTATAATTTTGAAATGATGTGAGGTTCATGTGTTTACCGGGCTTATAGAAGAAATGGGTATGGTGGCAGGCCTGAAAGATTCAGGCGAGGGCAAACTGCTCACGGTCAATGCATCTGCGGTGCTTGATGGCACAAAAATCGGCGATTCAATATCAATTAACGGCGCCTGCCAGACTGTAACCGCGATGCAGCCTGGATCATTCACGGTTTTTGTGTCGCGTGTAACACTCGGGGTTACGACGCTTGGAAGTTTCAGGACCGGACAGGCAGTCAATCTTGAGAGAGCGCTTATGCTTACTTCAAGGCTGGGCGGCCATATTGTGCAGGGGCATGTGGATTTTACCGGGAAAGTTCAGGCTGTTAAAAAAGATTCATCGGGAGTAGAGATTGATATTGCAGTTGAACCGGCGCAGATGAAACACATAGTCCGTAGGGGGTCTATTGCTGCGGACGGTATTTCTCTCACGGTTGTCGAGACCGGTGATTCGTGGTTCAGGCTTTACCTGATTCCCGAAACGCTTGGCAAAACCAATATAGGTTTATGGAAACCCGGGACCATCGTTAATATCGAAACTGATATCCTTGCCAAATATGTCGAAAGAATTTATTTGTTCGGAAAAAGCGGGTCCGAAAACGCGGAGCAGAATTCAGGCGACGCCGGGATCATGGCTAAACTCGCAGAGGGGGGTTACCTCTGATCAAGTCCGAAAATCTTTTTTATGTTAATAGTTGCAGGGCTGACCGGGAAGCTGACCTTTCTGCCTGTGTGCGCTGAATGATAGATTCCGTGTATAACCTCGAGCGACCTGTACCCGTCGTTCAGGGTGGAATCGCATATTGCCTGCTTCCCGCTGAATATTGACCGCGCGTTTCTGTAAAGCTCTGTAAAACAGTTGTTAGGCTTTACGGCGGGGAACTTTAGTTCAGCGAGGTCATTAAACCCGCTGTACATTGATGATTTTCTGAACCTGAAGAGCCTGTTGACACCGTTGCCGATTATGATTTTACCTTCAGTTCCCCATATTTCAAGTTCAAAGAGAAAATACTTTCTCCCTCCGCCGGCCTCCAGAAAAATATCAATGCCTGAAACTGTTTTAAGCCAGGCCGCGGCTGAGTCCTCGTAACCGCTGCTCCTGTCAATGCGGCTGAAGGAGCCGGTTGCGCTTTCAATGTCGCCGAAAAAAAATCGCAGTATGTCGATTAGGTGCGTGCCGTCATGCAGAAGAGGCCCTCCGCCTTCCGTGACTGAAGAATTCCCCCTGTACCTTCCGGTGTGCATGCGCGCGTTCACACTTATTATTCTGCCGATTACGTTCTGTTCCAGCATATCCCTGACTTTGAGGTACCTGCTGTCGAAACGCCTTTCGTGGTTGACGATTACCATAGTTCCGTGCTCGCGCGCTTTTTTTATCAGTTTTGCGGCTTCTGTCAGGGAGTGTGAAACAGGTTTTTCGATCACAATAATTTTGACACCGCTGGATATCGCGTCTGAAGCAATCATGGAGTGCGAGTCTGTCCAGGTGGAGATAATGGCTATGTCGGGCCTGACATGTTTAAGCAGTGAGCGATAGTCAGTAAAACATGAGTCTCTGTCAATCCCGGAGGTTTTTCTGAAAAGTTCTAAGCGTTCGGTGTTCGTGTCGCAGGCTGATGAAATTTTCAGTCCGGCTGAAAGCGCTCCCCCGAAGTGCGTGCAGGGTTTTCTTCTAAGCCTGTCGTTTTCAAGAAGGAATGCGATCCTTCCGCATCCTATGATGCTGCAAAGAGGGCTCTTCATGTTATAAAACCGGCAGGTATTTTTGTATTTCAAAGTCTGTAATATGGCGTTTGTATTCCTCCTCCTCAAAGAGCTTGTTCTGAAGGAATTTTTCAAACAGAACCGGGCCGAGCGTCTCTTTCATCAGGCCGCTTGTCCTGAAGCTGTTTAGAGCATCGTGAAGGTGTGTGGGTATGGATTTAATTTCGTCTTCCCTGTTTTGCTTTATCATCGTATCAATATTCTCCGGCAATTCATACTTGTTTTCAATGCCTTTAAGCCCTGCCGCGAGCATTACAGCGAATGCAAGATAAGGATTACATGCGGGGTCAGGGTTTCGCAGCTCAATGCGCATGGACGAGGGTTTGTCCGGCCTGCTGTTGGGGATCCGTATCAGGGCCGCCTGGCTCCTTGTGCTCCAACTGATTTTTGTCGGGGCTTCATATCCCGGTGTGAAGCGCTTGTATGAATTGATCCACTGGTTTGTGACCGGGATAAATTCTTCCGCATGTTTAAGCAGGCCCGCGATAAAATGGCGGCCGTCTTCTGAAAGGTGGTATTCGTTCAATGGGTCAAAAAATATATTTTCATCATTTTTAAATAGTGACTGGTGGATATGAAGGCCTGAACCGTTCTGGCCCGCCAGAGGTTTGGGCATAAATGACGCGTAGATGCCGTTCATCCGGGCGATCTCTTTTGCCACAACCTTGAATGTCATTATATTGTCGGCTGTGGTCAGGGCGTCATTGTGGCGCAGGTCTATTTCGTGCTGGCTGTTGGCGCCCTCGTGATGTGACGATATAACGTTTATTCCCATTTTTTCAAGGGTCAGCACGGTATGACGCCTGAAACCCGAAGCGGCATCGAGCGGCGTGTTGTCAAAATAACGGCCGTGATCAAGAGTAAGCGGGCTCTCGGAATTTTTGAAAAAGAAGAATTCAATTTCCGGGCCGGTGTAGTATGTAAATCCCATGGATGCGGCTTTCTGAAGCGATTTTTTCAGAATGTAGCGTGAATCATTTTCGTAAGGAGTCATGTCGACGTTGTATATGCCGCAGAACATGCGCGCTACAGAATCCTCTTTCGGCCGCCAGGGGAGTACCTGAAAAGTGGAGACATCGGGCAGCGCTATCATCTCTTCTTCGTCTGATCTTATGTAGCCATGAAGTGTGGCTCCGTCAAAACGGACACCTTCGTAAACGGCATCTCTAAGTTCGTCAATCGTAATGGCGAAACTTTTCAGAAAACCGAGTATGTCGGTAAACCAGAGCCGGATGGAACGTATTTTATTGTCGTGAGCCAGTTTAAGAATGTATTCTCTATCGTCATGCATTGTAGCGTACTGCGGTCACCAGCTTATTGAAATAAGCAGAGTAAAAAGCGTCAGGATTAAAACAAAAAGGATAACCATTATAATAATGCTTTTGGTGGACGTGGAAGCATCACCGCTTTCGTATGAATTGTATCCGTACATTGATCCGCGCATTTCATCCTGGACAAGGTCTGTCTTAGGGTCAAAAATTTTAAGTTTAATCTGTTTGTCATCCTCGGTGAACATGCCGTATACGCCGGGCATTATTTCGGTAAGTATTTCAACAGGATTGTTCTTGCCCGCGGTGGATTTAATGTCAATTACCGTGGAAGGATTGGGCTTTATTACGCCTGATTCCCGCAGGTTGTAAAGATCTATGTAGTAGTTCTCCCTGCTTGTGGCCGGGATAATTTTAATCATTATTTTATCGCCGATGCGAAGTTCATAAATGGGTTTGCCCTTTACAGGTGAAAGTATGGGCTTGACTCTGAGTATTACAGACTGCCTGTTCTTTTCCTCTTCTTCATCAGACTCTTTGTCGTCATCCTCGTGTCTGCTTTTACTGCGTTCATCTTTGACTTTGCGGAACTCCCGGCTCGTAACCTCCTGGATAATTGTTTCCATTACGAGGTTCTTGTCATGGATTATATGGTTGATTATATCATAGAGTATCAGGTCCATCTGGTCGTAGTCATAATTATAAACATAATCGAACAAAAGTTTCATCATTCTCTGGTCTTCTGAAAGCCGGGCGAATGAATCCGTCAGTGAAGCGGTCATGCTGTTGTTAAAATTACCCTTCCATTTTCTGTCGACAATATGCTCTTCGTATTTTTCCCATGAGGTATGCAGTTCATAGTCATACATGTCCGAATAGGATGACACAATCACATGATGGGTGTCGATTTTTTTGCTGTTGTTGAATATCAGAAGAAACAGGCCGTAGATATTGCTGCTTCCGGACTTAAAGCGGCCTTTTACTATCAGAATATTGTCTTCCGAGTGTTGATTTTTTTCAGAGCCCATTTTTCACCGGTTATATGGATTACTTTTTAATCAGGTATATTGTCGGCAGTCTGGCGCAATATATCAGGAAAAACCGTCTACCGGCACGCTAAATGTTGTAATTATACCTGTTCTTATACCTTAAGGTAATGCTAAGCTAATGGAACTTAATGTCAATATAAAAAGATAGTTGCCTGAAAATTCTACTCCTGCCTAATATAAAAATTAATATTTCCGGTTATTGGCGGGCCGGTTAGATAAGGGTGAATTGGTGAAGGTCGCGGCGTAAACCGGTGAATTGACACTGGTTTTTAGTTATGATATATTCAGTACAGGACGATAATCAGATAAGAGGGGAGGATTTGCCCCTTTTGCCCAACCACCAGAATTATACCTGCAAGGGGAAAGTGGATGAAAATTAAAACCTGTTTTTTGACTCTGATAATATTTGCCTTTTCGTCTTATATAAATCTATCCGCAGCAATCGATCAGACCAGTGTTGAACGCATACTTAAAGAGAACAGGAAATTTATAGATTTTCTTGATGTCTGCGTCACAAATTTTGCGTCTGAAAAGAAAGATGAACTTTTTAACATATACCAGAAGCATTTTAACGCTGAGGTCGCATTTCTCCAGGGTGAATACAAAAGGGCCCATGACTATGTTTACGATTCGCAAAAGGACATGGTTGCGTTGTACGAGTATGTGTTGACAGAATTGTATATGGAAGATTCCAAGGAGATGCTGGATGGTCTTGCGCCGGTTATAATCAGGTCAAAGAATAATACCGCAAGACAGTATCTGACTCTTGGATACAGAGACAGGGCTGTTGCGAGGACTTTTTACGTGTCAGGTGAAGCCTCTTATCCCGCGCTCTATTCGTATAAAATATTCAAGTACAGAGAGGGCGTCTTATACAGCAGGCGCGCTAAAAGATACGCGCTGCTCGCCCTCTACACCGGGCAGGAACTTGAGGTTAAGAGAAAAATATATAATCAGCTCTTTAAGACAGAGAACGGTGAAGGCCGTCAGTTTTTCAGCAGGTTTGTCGATAAAAACGACGAAGATTACATCAAAGAGATGGAAAAGACCTGGGAGGATTATCAGAAAGAGGCTTCGGCAGATTCAGGTGAAAAGAAGGGTATGGTTACAGGAGATGAGGCCGGTAAGGATGGCGTTATCGAGCCTGCTTTTGAGAGCAGGGTTGAAAAGCAGGTGCGTTTCAGAAAAGAACAGATTGTGGCAAGGTACCTTATAAACGGAGAGTTTGACAAGGCTGAACCTATTATCAGGACTTATGTTGAAGACTACAATTACAAGCTGGTCATGGCGACACTGGTCCATCTCGATTCCGCTGATACGCATTCAGAAGCAGGCGCCTCGTCTGATAAAAAAAAGGATTACGCGGCAATGATGATTCATCACAGGGACAATTATCTCATACTCAGACAGGAAAAGTCGATTCTTGAAGAGCTTTCCGGGCAGGTTCGTGTCGTGGACGACGTAAAGAAGGATGAAGAGATAATTGAAACCGGTGATGAAAAACTAAAAGAAGAGCCTGTCAATGGTGCTGACGGTAAATCTGTCGAAAAATAACAGCGTGATTTAAGGGGGGCCTGTTGGAAAAGGTATTGGTTAGAATTATAAGATATTTTATCATAGGATTTACTGCTCTTATTGCTCTTGATATAGTTTGCTGGCTCCTTTACTGATCAGTCCTTGTCGCCGCGCACATTGTATTCCCATAACTCTACCAGTTTATCAAATTCCCTGTCAGGCGGGCCGTCTTTGTAAGCTTCCCTTTTTCTTTTTATCAGGTACGAGACGGTGGAGTCCTCTATAAGAAATTTTTCTCCCAGGGTGTTAAGCCTGTTAATTATGTAGTTCAGGTTATATGTGTTGAAGTTCCCTAATATTTCGGTGGCGGCAACAGTGGGCTCATATTTGAGCAGAAGCTCCGTGAAGTAAAGAGAGCTGCGCCACGACTCGTTTATCCCCGCAAGCCCGGATTTGAAGTGCATGCTCAGTTTTTCGTAGAGCTCCATGTTTTTATAATATGATTCGTAAATGTTGCGGATGTACTGCGGGAAGTGGTTCTGTACCTCCATAAGGTCAATCGGTTTGTCCAGGGATTTGAAGAGTTCAAAAATTTCACGGCTTTTTTCGTGGGGCGGAACTACTTCAACCAGTTCAATCTTCAGGTCCTTTATTATTGTACGGACAATTCCCGCCTTTTTCAGGTAGATTTCGATCTCGACAGGTTCTACATAGTATTTTTTTTCATCATTATTCATTTTCGAGCTTTGATCTGTATGATGCGATTATTTTTTTCTGTTGAGGAATGTAAGCGTACAGTTCTGCACGGTCAACAAGCTCGCGGATTTTTTTTCTGTCTGCCGGATCGGCATCTTCCAGTTCCTCTATTACCCTGTAAAAGTCGGCATTCATCTTTTCAAGTTTAGCATGGGCCAGATCCCATAGCGTATCGCCTGACCTGACAATCACCCTTTCGCCGTCGAGCATAATAAAAAGGTTCCCGGGGTAAATCCAGTGCGGATTTTTTTCTGTCAGGCCTCTGTATGTAATTTTTTCGTAGCCGTTTTTGAGCGCCACATCATTTGCATAATTGAATATGTCTATATTCCGTATGATCACGTTCCGTTTTATTAGAAGCGCCTTCTCTTCAGTACTTACCCTTTTAACGGTGATTACTTCTCCTGTAACCGGAATTTCCGTTCCCGTTGAATCGCCGGTGTCATTGACTCCTGATGCGCCGCTTCCGGCCTGGCCCTGCGCGTATGTACTCTGTTCGCCGCCGTCACCGGTTACAGGCTCCTGCATCTTTTTGTTTACAAGGAATGCGAGCAGACCCAGCAGCAGTATTAAGAGCGGCATTGCAATCAGCAGCCTGTTCCTGCGTGAAGATGTAATTGACAGCGGCCGGGTCGCGCTATCTTTTGCGGGATTGTCCCTTCCCCTGAAAATTGATTGAACATAACCTGCCGCCCTCTGGTACAGCGGCGCGTTCCTGTCCTTCCCTGCATGTGCCGCTCCTTTTGCAGGCTGGTAATCAGCGGAATATAAGGATGAATGGGTTGATTCACTCCAATCTGCGCCTTCGGCTGAATCCGGGTTAAAACTTTCCGCTTCATGGTTAAAGAGCAGGGATGAGGCGGCATGTTTTGCAGGTTTAGAAACGTTCCGGCTATAAAGGGGACTGGCCGCATCCTCGTCATGGGGGTACAGGTCGATTGAATAGACTTCTTTTCTGTCCTCGATTTCATCTTTCAGGCGCAGTAACTGTTCTTCAAGCTGCTTAAGCCTGCCGGAGCTTCTCCTGTCGTCATAAAAATATCGCAGCAGTTTAAGAAGCCTGCTTCTGTCGGCGAGTATCCTTTCGCCCAGAATTTTCTGTTCAAATGACATGCCGGACTGTCTTACACTTGATACGGAGTACACGTCGGTAAAGAAATCCCCCAGCCCCTGGTTTACCTTTACCGGGATCTGGTAGCATGAATTTTTGTAAATGCCGAGTATTACACAATAGTCCTGAGCCTGGTCATCGGGGATGGAGAGTCCTGTCCGGCTGAAGTATTTCTGCTGTATCTGCCTGAGCGCGCCGAAAAATGACCGGTCCTTTGTGCTGTTCATGTGCAGCTTGACAAGAGTGGCAAGGCTGAACATGCGGGCAAACTCGCGTCTGTCAGCAGCAAGGGGCCCCGCGTATTCAGCGATAGCCTCAGCGTCCTTTGATGCGAATGCGGCGGCAAGTTCTTCAGGAGCGTCTATCATCTCTATTATTTCGCCTTCTTCCCTGAACCTGCGGATTTCGTACTGTATTCCCTGTTTAATCATCAGTCCGGTCGACGCGATTTTTGCCGCGTGGGGATTCCCGTCATCTATGATTATTACGGGCACGTCTGTTGATTTAAAGAGCAGCGCTGATTCCTCGTAGGCTGTGTAGGTTATGAGCACAAGGTCGGGGTTCTCTTTTAGTATTTTTTTTGTTTCATGGTGAAGTTTTATAAACGCAACAGTAACCTCGTCTGTCTGGTTTCCGCTTTTACAGAAAAGTTTAAGGTTGGGTGAGTTTTCGTATCCTGTTATGCGTAAACCGTCGCCGGTGTTGTGGTTTATTCCGGAGAACCGCTCCTCAATGATGGTTGTTTTTTTAAAGAGTTTCCTGATAAGATCTATCTGTTCAGGGTTGTCCGAAAATATGCGGATTCTGCCTCCGCGTGAATTTTTAAACTTCATCAGGCTGGAGATGTTAAGTATGTTTTGCGAAGGGAGAAGCACGTCGCGTATCCTTGACGGGTCTATGCGAAGCCTGGAGAAGAAGCTCAGAGGTCCTGCCGGGTACTGGTAGGCGGTGAAGTATCCACCGCCGTAAAACAACGGGTTGCTGCCCGCGATTATAAAACCGGAACCTGAATACCTGTCAGTACCTTTAGAGTACGAAGAGATCTTTTCCTGAATTGTTGTAACGCTCAGGTTGTCGTTGAGTATGCTGTTAAGGTCAAAAATATCGGACTGGTCATGGACTATTTTAAGGTTGCCGTCACTGTAGAATACTCCGATAAACTGGTTCCGGTCGCTTACTCTGCTTTTTTTTGGGAGTTCGGGTATGTCTTTTTCAATGTTGACGATGGAGACATTGTTAAGGTCCAGCCCGAAATTTTTCTGGTAATCGAGGAAATGTTTAATTATGGATTCGCCGCCTATATACCTGTTTGAAACAAGGTTCCGTATGTCGATGTTAAACTGTTCGTGTGCCGGGTTGCCCATTATGCCGTCTGTGATTATAATATTCTCTATCAGGGGAATTATTTCGACCGGCAGGTCATACCAGGTCCCAATCCTTATGAACGGCCTGTCATCGTTGATTGAACTTCCGGTAAAGATGATAAAGCATTCCGTATCGACTACAAAAAGCCTGTCCGAATCTTCCCTGATTATTTCCCTGAATGTCATTTAACAGTTCCCCTGTATCTTTTATGTTCCGGCCCTGTTGTTTAAAAAAATTGCAGTCTGTAACAACCGCCGGATTTTACGGGCAATGCATGGTTTGCTTCAGTAAAAAAGCCTCTACAGATCTGATACATACACTTTATTAATAATAGGTCAACCAGATTAATCTTTTAGCGCGGTATATGGAAAAATTTCACCATGGCTGCTGAGAATCGGGCTGACAGAGCATATTATAAACGTAAATGATTAACTTTCAATAATTATTTTTATATAGATAAAATACATTTAAACTTAACCGGCGTCTAAGCCCGGTTAAGTTTATTGTAAAAAACTTGAATGTTTAAACACGCTGTCCTTAATGTGAATAAACAGGCGCATTATGCCGATAATAATATGTGCCGTTATAAATTATGAAAAGACTATTCAGTATCATATCGGACATTATTTTCAGTTTTCCCAGACTGCGGCTGTTCGCTGTCATGGTTGTTATTTTTATTCTCTTCAGCCTGCTCGCGGTAATTTTTACGAGCAGCGACCGGGTTTCGACCGATCCCGTGGGCTGGGAAAGGTTCTTAACCTATTCGCCAGCGGGCGTGGCGTGCAGCAATGTGACAGGCGACCGGAACGGGAACACCGTTGCCATTGTTTACGAAGGGTCCAGGGGAGGGAAAAAAGGGATATATGTTAATGTATCTTTTGACGGAGGACTGAGCTTTTTTGCGCCAAGGCGGATCGGGGAGTTTGTTTCGCAGGTTAACAACATGCCCGGCGTTGCGGTTTCAGATTCCGGCGAGATTAATGTCGTCTGGTATTATATTTCAGAGGATGGCGCCAGCGGCAGCATGTTCCGGAGTGTTTCAAAGGATCTGGGCCTCAACTGGTCCGATCCGGAGAAGATAACGTTCGGGCTGCAGATGGAGATTCTCCCTGTGATAAGATACGACAGGCGTAACGTGCTGCACCTGTTTTTTAGCGCATATAAGGGAGCGGTATTTACGCTTTTTCACACAACGGCCGATTCGAAAGAGGGTGGATTCGCTAAGCCTGAACCTGTTGCTGAAATGAAAGGGGATATAAAAGGGTCATTTTTTCCCGATATAAGATTCACCGACAGCAGGGTAGCGCTGGTGTGGCAGGCTAAAGAGAAGAATTTTGCCGACTCACTATATTTCACAAGTTCGGATGACTATGGTGAGACCTGGCGTGGCGTGGAGAAGATCACGCCGCCCGGATCGAACTACCAGGCGCCGTCGATTGAGATTGTGGGCAGGAGCATATATCTTGTTTTTATGAATAACAGGGATAGAAACTGGAGCATAAGGATGATGAGGAGCAGGGACGATGGCGATCACTGGGACTTTTTGCCTGTGAAAATCTCTGATACAAACGCAAACTGCTATTCGCCTAAAATTTCCCTTGGTCCTGACAACGAGCTCTACATAAGCTGGCACGACATGCGCGAGAAGGAGAACAGGATATTCCTGCGTAAATATTCTATACAGACACAGGAACTTTCACACGAGACTGGTCTTTCGGTGCGCAGAAAGCCGGGGCGGAACGCATTCGCGCTCAACACCCCCCAAAGGCTGATTGTATTCTGGGAGGAATCGGGCTCAATAGTGAGTCTTTTTGCGGATATGCGCGTGAACGCGCCTGTTGTGCGCTCGCGCACTCATCCTGTTAATACATGGACCCGCAACACGGATGCAGTTATCGAATGGACCAGGCCCTTTGATGAATCCGGTATTGCCGGATATGCTACAATAACAGACCGCAATCCCGACACGAATCCCAATATTCAGAACCTGCGCTACGATGTGAATACAGCCACGGTGAACAACCTTGAGGATGGCATTACCTACTTTCATATAAGAGCCGTGGACGGGGCTGGCAACATGAGCCGGACAGTTCATTACAAATTGAAGGTAAGTGCCAATCCCCTTGCCATGCCCGTGGTGATTTCCACTACTCATCCTGAATATGACAGGTCAGTAAAGACTGACGCGGTCTTCAGATGGGCTGTTAATGACACGGCAAGGCTTAAGGGGTTTGTGTACAGCCTTTCAAAAGATGTATCATTGCGGCCGGAAAAATTTATTGATGATTTTAACATAGAGTTCAGTAACCTTGAGAATGGGGTATATTATTTCAACATAGCCGCTGTGAGTGCTACAAACCAGTACAGCACCGTCTATATCTATCCCTTTGTAGTGGGCATGGAGGGGATTATAGATAAAAACTATATCAAAGACCAGGCCAGCAGGGATTACGGGTTTGACGAGCGTATTCCTTCGGCCAGCCTGATGCCGGTAATAGAGATACTTCTGCCCTTCGGGGGCAAAGACTGGCACGATGCGAGTTCGTTCGATGCTCTGATACGGATGAAGAATGTTCCTAAGGAGAGGGTTCTTGGATTCTCAGTGGTAGTTGACAGGATGAGAAGAATTCCGCCTGAAAAGATAAATTTTAAAGACGGCAGTTTTACAGTGAAGGACCTGTCCGAGGGGAAGTACTCGTTGAGTGTTAAGTGCAGGTATTACAGGTTCTCGGGTAGCAGAAAAGTTGAGGTCTGGAGCGATCCCGCATACGCTGACTTTGAGATAAGGCTGCCGGGGTTCCTTTCCCCGCTTGATGACCTTTTCAATGCCGTGATGCTTAAGATAAAGGAGTACCCGGTTGCTCTTCCGGTATTCATGCTTCTGTTTGTGTTTACTGTAATATACGCCGGGTTCGGCAGCAGAATTCTATTTTACGTTAAACTGGCGGGATTCAGGATGCGGTATTACTTTTGATTATGGCCGGCAGCGGTATTCGGAAAAGCCGGGAACTGCTGCCTGGATCAGGTTAAGGAATCAATACTGGAAAAGAATGTTATATTTGCCTATTGACTTGGATTTATAATATATGTTAATTATTATAAAAAAAGAGTAATATCCAGGGAAAGGGTCAATATTTTGGAAGATTCAGTCAAAGATATCCGTGTCTACGTTATTGACGACCAACTGCTTATTTGTGATATATTATGCGAAATGATCAAGACTATCAGCGGTCTGTCTCTTGTCGGAGGCTCTACCAGTGGCACAGAGGCGCTTAAAGAGATGTGCTCCAAAAAAACGGACATTGTCCTTCTGGATTTAAAACTGAGGGATGAAAACGGTTTTGAGCTTGTAAGGAAAATAAAAGAGAGGATACCCGGAATTAAAGTATTGATTCTATCGGGTTACTGCAATACAACGCTTATAGGCCAGGCAATCAAGTACGGCGCGTCGGGTTACCTGACAAAGAATCTCAGAATAGATGATATATCCCTGGCTATCAAAACTGTCTGGACCAGAACCTCTTTTTATCTCCCTGTAGAATGCGGGGTTAACCTTGATGATGTGATGATGGAGCAGAAACTATATCCCGGCCAGTATGTTCTTACAAGAAGGGAAATGGAGATACTAATGCTTATCGCAAGGGAGTTTTCCACTAAAATGATTTCAGGAAAGCTCGGTATAAGCGAGAAGACCGTAAGAAACCACAAATCGAATATGATGCAGAAGCTTAACATTAAGAGTGACGCAGGACTTGTTAAGTACGCCTATCACATGGCGTTCATTTAGCGCGGGATTCTTCCCAGCAGTTGAACAAACTGATCCTGTAAAAGAACTCAGCAACCTCAAGGGAACGCGTTAAATCTGTCATCGTAACCGGTTTACTCATAAAGGATATCATGCAGTTTTTGAGTTCAGTGCTGAATACGCCTGATTGAAATCTTGCAGAGCCGCTTATTAGAATTACCGGAGTAGCTGGCCGCCTGTGGCAGATGCTGCTTATCAGTTCAAATCCATTCATAGCCGGCATGTCGTAATCTGAAATCAGAAGGTCGTATCTATTGTGTTTCAGTGAGTCAAGCGCATCAACAGGTGATGTGTACGAGTCAGTCCTGTACCCCAGCATGTCAAGCATAGAGTTGTATGTTTTAATTATACGGGGATCATCATCCACTATAATGATCTTTTCTATTGTGCCGGTACTGTTCATCTGATTAATAAATTCAGGCATCTTCGACATGCAGTCTTCTGTTATAGACAGAACCATCACTCCCGGGGTGTCATTATATTTTATGCTGGTGGCAATAAGGTTGCTCTCATCGTGACTGATAACGGCAAGCATGATCTCTCTGTCGCGTATTTTAATACCGAACTCGTCATGGCCCGGAAGACGCGCAGAGAGAATTTTTTGTAAATCTGCAATATCGGGCATCACCTGTCCTGCTGTTATGCGGTTGCTGAAGCATTTTCTGCTGTTGATCATTACCCATGCGGGAACCATTATGTAATTGAGCAGGTTGATGTTGCCGGAGTTTAAATATAGATCCATATAGTATTATTATACCGGGTGCAGTGTTTAGGCAATGGGCATTTATAACGTTTTTTAAATGACTGGTTGTTTTTTAAATGATTGATTATTTTTTAAATGATTGACTGTTTTTTAAATGATTGACTGTTTTGAAGGGGAAATTTAAGTTTGTAAAGGACTCAGGTCGCTTCACACAGAAACAAACAGTATCGGAGGCACAGTATGGATGTACAGGAGATGTACAGGCAGAAACTTATGACAGCGCCGGAGGCTGTCAAAAACGTGTTAAACAGAACCGAAGTCTGGTGCGGAATTGCCGTACCTGTGCCCATGGCCCTGGTAAACGCGTTGATAGCGAGGGAACATGAAGTAGAGGATATCACCATTAACCAGGTTGTCGATATACAGCCTGAACTCAAGTGGTACAGCCAGAATCGCGAATCAAACATAAAGATCGACTGCGGCTATCCCAGTGTATGCAGGGCCAAAGTGCAAAGCGGTGATTTTACCATGACGCCAAATCGTTTCTGCGAACTGCCGAAAATCTATACTGACGAAAATTTCAGGCCGATGCACGTTGCCATGCTCATGGTAACGCCTATGGACAGGCATGGCTACTTCTGTCTGGGCCTTGGCGCTGATGCCACGCTGCCGATTGCGCTCAACGCCGCCAGGAAATATCGCGAGGGGGATAAGCGTTACCAGGTTCTTGTCCAGGTGAACAACCAGGTGCCGCGCAGCCGCGGAATAAACTATATTCATATTACAGATGTTAATGCCATAGTCGAACAGGACCAGGATCTGTCAGTACTCCCCGAAACCACGACCATAAGCGAAGAGGAGATGACAATTGGCAGGTATTGCGCGGAATTCGTAAAGGATGGCTCAACCATACAGCTCGGTATCGGCAGCATCCCCAACGCCGTGGCAAAGGCATTTCTTGATACACAAGTAAAGGATCTGGGTATACACTCAGAGATGGCCTGTGACACTATGCGCGAGCTATGGGAGGCGGGGATTGTCACCAATCGAAGAAAGAGTTTTATGCCCAACAGGTCAATATTCACCTTTGCAATGGGTTCCCGCGCGCTGTATGACTGGATAGATGATAACCCGGGTATTGAATTTCATCCGGTCGATTTTGTAAATAACCCCCATATAATAGGTATGAACGATAATATTGTTTCAATAAATGCATGTCTTGAGGTTGACCTGACCGGCCAGATTTGCTCCGAGTCAATGGGATGGAAACAGTACACACATCCCGGCGGGCAGCTTGATTTTGTTGACGGAGCGTTCCAGTCAAAGGGGGGCGTGTCGATAATAGCGATGAAGGCTACTGCAACTCCGCGGTCACATAACGGCCAGATGATATCCAGGATTGTTCCCAACATAGCGCCGGGAGGAATAATAACCACTGCGCGTTCCTGCACGGATTATGTTATAACCGAGTTCGGTGCCGCAAAGATCAAGGGACAGTCTGTGCGCCAGAGAGTAAGGAACCTGATCGCTATCGCGCATCCGGACTTCCGCGAAGAACTTATGGCCGAAGCGCGCAGGAGAAATCTGGTTTAAGGAAAATTCGCGCAAGAAATATTTTTATGCTGATTAATATTCGGAAAAATATTATACTATATCCTCTCTGGTAAAATCCCGGGTGTTTCCAGTATCTTCAGACATGCTTATCCATTTTAAAACCCGTTCCCTGCCGTAGGCCTTTTCCCATTCGCTCACAATCAGTTCCACGGGTACATCATGATGCACGCCATGGAGCGCGACGTACTCCATAAACTTTTTTTGTTCACTATTGAATTCATGAAAAATAGAATCGTGCAGTCCGTCAAACTCCAGCGGCGGCACCTTGTGCAGAAGGCATAACGTGGCATTAAAAGCCGGAGTTGCCTTTACCCATTTTCCCTCAATCCACAGCTCGGTAAATCCGTGATAGACAATAAGGTCGCTTCCAAGATATTCAAGCAGTTGCTTTGTTGAGAGATGGTTCTTTACCGAGGCAAAACCTATTCTTGCGGGGATGCCGCATACGCGCGCGACCGCGCAGAGCAGCCCGGCTTTTGGTATGCAGAAGCCGGTTCTGTTTTTTATCACGTTACTCGACAGATAATGTTCAGGCCTGTAAAACGGAAGGTATGGATTGTACCGTATGTCGTCGCGGACGCGCAGGTATAGCTTTACGGCCTTTTCCCTGTCGGATGATTCAGATCCATCAAGGGCGTCATGGGCATATTCAATTACATCGGGATGATCGCTGTTTATTATAGCTCCGGGCTTGAGACAATCGTCAATATTTTCAGGATTCAGCATAATTTACCTCTGATTTACATTTTTACACGTTTTTATAGACCTTTTCAGGTTTATTACCCGCATCTGTCCCGGCGTTCCGCATGTCAAAATAAGCCTGCGTTTTCAATATTTGATGAGTCAGGCATCGTCAAGTCAAAATTTCGGGGATTAACCGCTACCCGTCTGTGTAAAAAAATTTCCGCGCCATAACTCTTGACAGAAAAGTAATCAGCATTTTTATTAGTGCAATGATCGTTTTAATTCCCTGCGCCGCCAAAGCCGCGGAGGGGATAGAACATTTTTTACTGCAAAATAGTTAAGAAATTAGATCCGAACTTTTTTAAATAAACTGACAGTTAAACTTCAGGGGGGGCAATGATCCGCATTAACGAAAATTATCTTAAACTTAAATCATCATACCTCTTTTCAGAAATCGCGAAAAGGGTCTCTGAATATCAGAAGGCTAATCCGGGTGAGTCTATAATACGAATGGGTATAGGCGACGTGACTCAGCCGCTGGCTCCGGCGATAATCGAGGCCTTTCATAAGGGCGTTGACGAGATGGCCGGTCTTTCCACATTTAAGGGTTACGGGCCTGAACAGGGATATGGTTTTCTGCGTGAGAAGATTGCCGAGTTTGACTACAGGCAGAGGGGGGCAAAGGTTGACGCGGACGAGGTTTTTATAAGCGACGGGGCTAAGTGCGACACCGGCAACATCCAGGAGATATTTGCGGGCGATATATCAATAGCAATTCCCGATCCGGTCTACCCCGTGTATGTTGATACCAATGTAATGGCAGGGCGTACAGGTGAGAATGTGGGCGGCCGCTACCGGAAGCTTGTTTACATGGAGTGTACTGCTGATAACAGTTTTGTTCCTGAATTTCCGAAAGAGAAGGTTGATCTTATATACCTCTGCTACCCGAACAATCCCACGGGAGCCGCTATCACAAAGGAACAGCTTAAAAGATGGGTTGATTACGCTCGTGAAAACAGGGCGCTCATTCTGTACGATGCCGCTTACGAAGCCTTTATCAGGGACAAAACACTTCCGCGTTCAATATTCGAGATTGACGGCGCGCGCGATGTGGCAATCGAATTCCGCAGCTATTCCAAGACAGCCGGATTTACCGGCACACGCTGCGCCTTCACTGTTATTCCAAAGGAATGCATGGGATATGACAGCGCCGGCAGTAAGCATTCCCTTCACGCAATGTGGAACAGAAGGCACACCACAAAGTTTAACGGTGTGTCATACCCTGTACAGAGGGCTGCCGAGGCAGTCTACTCGGCAGATGGGCAGAGGCAGGTTAACGCGATTATAGACGGTTATCTTGAGAACGCCAGGATCATAAGAGAGAAGATGACATCGTACGGCTACCAGTGCAGCGGTGGTGAAAATTCCCCCTATATCTGGGTAAACACCAAGCGTGATTCATGGGAATTTTTTGATATGCTGCTCGCCAGGTGCCAGGTTGTATGTACCCCGGGTGCGGGTTTCGGGAAGTGCGGAGAGGGTTATATCCGCATAAGCGCATTTAACAGCAGGGAGAACGTGATCAACGCGATGGAGAGAATCGCTAAACTCTGATTTCGGACTTTAAAGGTGTTTTTAACACGAATGTGGTGAGGCCGCGGAGGTAAATATTTTCAGGAATAATTACTGAACCGGAATTATATTTAACATTAGCCGTTTAAGGCAAAAAAGAAAGAGGCCAGAGGCCTCTTTCTTTTTTGCTATGCTTTAAATTTTTTTATTCTTCGAGCGCGCCTGAGAATATTGCGCCGGTGGCTTTATTCACTGCTGTTTCACCTGCAATCAGGTATTCAACAAAGCCGAAGTATTTCATAAATTCAGCGCCAAGGTAGAACTGGCCTGAAAGTACACGGCCTGTATAGTATGCAGCTTCGATATTTTCAGCGAGGAACTTGTCGCGCTCTTCGCCTTTTTTATCTCCAACAAGCTCTTTCATCTTAGGAATTGCAGCGGTGAGGGCCATAATATGCATCCACGCGTATGTAAGTCTTGAGAATGCCTGCTGGAGCGGTGTTGCAACCGCGAATATGTTCAGGAACTTGCCGGCTGCCATATCAGCTTTGAGCATGTTTATTATTTCGTCCATCTTCGCTACGCCTTTTTCAACAACTGCAAGGTATTTATCTTCTACAATACCTTTTGCTGCTGCTATAGCTGCCGCGATTCTTTTCTTGTAGACACCGTAGTTATACTGTTCCTTGTTCATGAGAATTTTTCTCATGGTGAGGTCCATTGACTGGATTCCGTTTGTTCCTTCATAGATTGAGAGTATCTTTGAGTCCCTTGCGTATTGCTCAACGGGGTAGTCACTGCAGAATCCATATCCTCCGTAGGTCTGGATAGCGTCCGCTGTTACTTCCCACGCGGTGTCTGTATTACCCGCTTTGTTGATCGGGATAAGGAATTCAATAAGCGCCCGTGCCTCTGCTGCAGCATCGCCCGATTCAACCTGCATAAGGTCATGCTGGTATGCAATGTAGTATGTAAGCGATCTCATAGCCTCAACGCGGCCTTTCATCGAAAGCAGCATCCTTTTTACGTCAGGGTGGTTGATAATCGCTGTGCCCTTGGCTTCGGGATTGAGCATCTGCTTGACATCAGCTCCCTGTATCCTGTTCCTGGCGTATGTGACTGCGTGCATGTATGCTGCGCTCGAAACGGATGCGCCCTGGCCGCCAACATAGAGTCTGGCTTCGTTCATCATCTGGAACATGATCTTCAGGCCCTGGCGCTCCTGGCCCAGAAGTATACCGCGGCATTTTCCCTCGTCGCCAAAGTTCATAGTACAGGTCGCGGACGCGGTGATGCCCAGTTTGTGTTCAATGCCCGAGCAGTTGACATCGTTGAATTCACCCATTGTTCCGTCTTCTTTAATCCAGAATTTGGGAACCATGAATATGGAAACACCTTTTGTCCCTGCCGGGTCTCCTTCGATCCTTGCCAGTACCGGGTGTATCATGTTTTTGTAGTAGTTGTTGTCGCCTGAAGATATGAATATTTTCTGGCCTGTAATATTGTATGTGCCGTCGGAGTTTTTAACGGCCCTGGTCTTGAGGGCTCCTACGTCAGAACCCGCATCGGATTCTGTAAGACACATTGTTCCGCCCCATTCGCCTGAAAGTATTTTTTCAATGATTGCGTCCCTGGCTTTTCCTTCGGGCATGAAGTTTTTCATAATGTTCATCGCGCCGATAGAGAGCATGGGGTACATTGTGAATGCCATACCCGCGCATGAAAAGAAGTCTGTTGCCGCGTAGTAGATAGATTCCGGCATTCCCATACCGCCGAGGTCCATCTCTGTCGCTATTCCGATAAAACCTGCTTCGTAGTACGCGTCAAATCCTGCCTTGAAGCCCTCTGGAATAATTACCTCTTTTGTAGCAGGTATGTACTGTGCATGCTGCTTGTCAGCTTCCTGGTTAACAGGGTAAACCTCGCTGACTGCTATCTGCTCTGCAAGAGTAAGAATTTGTTCGAATACGTCTTTATCAAAATCTGCAAATGCTTCAAACTTGTTCAGTTGATCAACTTTGAACATTTCAAATAGTATAAAACGTACGTCTCGTGAATCAATAATTGGATTTAAAGCCATAATCTCCCCCAAAATGTAAACTATCTCTAAAGTTATGAGTATTATTCCTGCTATATTATTCTGAATTATGTGGCAATCCTTTTTTGTGCTACGGAATAGTTTTATAAAAAAAATATTCATAAGAATTTCATAGAAAAAAATTAGTGGGACTTATATAGACATAAATGCTTAATTGAATATAAATTGTTCCGGATGCGGGTCAGAGCATGTAAAACAAAATTATTTAACTGTTTTTTACGGAATTATCAATATTCTGCCGTCGTGTTTTAGTGCTAAAAATGAAATTTTCTTGACTATATACTGTATATCGTCTTTTATATTGCGGTTTTATCTTGAAACATCCGGGTACTGAGAGGGGGATCTATGAACATGGTAAAATGGTTTAAGATTTCAATAATAGTATTATCAATTGCAGTATCAGTTACAGTCCTTTACGCTGAAGAAAACCGGAACGAAAAGAGTGGCAATAAATATATATTCAGCTACGATCAGGAGATACCCACGCTTATAAGGTATGGAGATAAGGTGTCTGGTGTTGTAAGTAAAACCGGTTATATCGGATTTATTCAACGGGATGATGGCAAGTCAAGAAGTTCAATTGATTTTGGATATAACTTAACTTATTATGAATTGTTTCCTTGGCCAAGCATGGGTCGCGGATATGCAATTGGCGGTTATGGCTACATCCCGGTTATAACTGAAATAGCTGTGCCTCTACTTGCGATTATTGGAAAGGAAAGACATGTGTCAATGTTCTCCCCTCTGATTGGCTACTCGTATTCGTGTCAATTGCTTAGCTGGTTGAAGTTAGGTTTGTCTATAAACACAGGGCCTGTTTATGTCTATAAAATAACACCATGGACGATTGATAATTATAATGATGATTATGAATACGAGGATTATGCAGCCGCCTATGACGCTATAGGCAACATTTCAGGCAAATGGGGCGCGCGGATAAATCCGAAAGTAAAGCTGTACCTGCTGAATTTTTCTGATGACACTGTACATGTGGGACTTGGCTTTGGATATGTGCAGTATATTTTCGCGGACAATCACTTTAACAGTTATGATATAGGCCTTGATTTTACCATGGCATTTTAGTTAAGGCTAACAACGCTTCAGCTGCTGTTTTCCCGGAATTAAGCGAATTTTATCTGGAAGGGACTGTGATACCGGCAGAGAGAACAGGGGCCGATTCCAAGGCATACGTTCTTTCAGGCCCGGGCCTGTCATTAAGGACTCTGGACAGCAGCGGCGCATTTGAAAAAGCTGTATCAATACCGCTTTACAGCGGAGCCGCCTATTACAGCAGCATGTTCATTGATTCAGCAGGCCAGGCACAATAGGGATATACGGATCAACTGACGGTAAAATAAGCCAGGGTGACAACAGTTTCGGGGCCCTTGACTGGTTTTACCTTGAAACATCAGGTTACTGAGAGGGGGGAGATATGAACATTATAAAAAAATGGCTTATGGTTCCAGTAATATCAGTTTCAATTGTGGTATCATATAATGCTCTCTATGCTGGGGATAATTCGTCTGAAAAGAGCGGCAATAAATATATATTCAGCTACGATCAGGAGATACCCACGCTTATAAGGTATGGAGATAAGGTATCTGGTGTAATGAGCAAAACTGGTTATATCGGATTTATTCTGAATGATGACGGCAGGTCAAGAAGTTCAATTGATTTTGGATATAACTTAACTTATTATGATTTACAGGAACCTGTCAGTATTGGTAGAGCTTACGCACTTTTTGGCTTTGGGTATATACCCATATTGCCAGAATTAGCGTTTTTAATCCCTGGAGAAAGCAGAGAGATAGTAATGCTATCGCCTTTGATAGGTTATTCATATACTTATCAATTACTGAACTGGATGAGGTTCGGTTTTTCAGTTAATACAGGCCCGGTTTATGTAAAAAAGATAACACCATTTAAGGATGAGTATGATTTTGATGGAACCCCGGGTATGTATCTATATAATTATGACCAATGGGTTACCGCCTATGACGCTATAGGCAACATTTCAGGTAAATGGGGCGCGCGGATAAATCCGAAAATTAAGCTGTACCTGCTGAATTTTTCTGATGACACTGTACATGTGGGACTTGGCTTTGGATATGTGCAGTATATTTTCGCGGACAATCACTTTAACAGTTACGATATAGGCCTTGATTTTACCATGGCATTTTAGTTAAGGCTGGCAACGCTTCAGTTGCTGTTTTCCCGGAATTAAGCGGATTTTGTACAGGTCAAGCCATTCTTTCACTGACATGAACAGTACGCGCGTGATTAAATAATGTAGTCCGCCGGATTGCCGCGCGATTCCCTTTTCTTTTTATATTTTTTTACAAGGTCATCAAGTGTGAATGTATCAAGAAAGTCAAGCAGGAGCAGGCTCATTTCGTTCCACACCTCCCGTGTTGCGCATTCTGTCGACTTGCCGCAGATGCCGGGCGCGTTTACGCAGTCCACAAGGCTCATGTCGCCTTCAAGAGGTTCAATTATATCGCGCAGTTTTATCTCTGACGCGGGCCTGCCAAGCAGGTAGCCTCCATGCGCTCCGCGGAAAGTGGCAACCAGCCCTTTTGCCTTCAGGGGAATAATTATCTGGCTCAGGTACTTTTCGGAGATCCCCTCGGAATGCGCGATGCCCCTTAAAAAAACAGGTTCCTTCTTTTCGTAAAGCCCAAGGGCAAGCATAAGTCTTACCCCGTATCGTGAACGGGTTGAAAGGCGCATAAGTACCTCCTAAACAGTATCAAACAGCCATGTAGACAAGTAGCGTTCTCCTGAATCGGGGAGTATTACCACAATTGTTTTGCCAGCGGATTCTTTCCTCTTCGCGGTTTGAAGCGCCGCATAAAGCGCCGCGCCGCCCGATATTCCGGTCAGTATGCCCTCAAGTTTCGCAAGGCGGCGCGCGGTGTCAGCCGCGTCAGTGTCACTTACGGGGATTATTTCATCCACCGTGTCTTTGTTATACACAGCGGGAATGAATCCCGCGCCTATACCCTGTATTCTATGAGGGCCGGGTTTTCCGCCTGAAAGTACCGGCGAATCTGCCGGTTCAACTGCGATTATTTTTATGCCGGGATTTCTTTTTTTCAGGGATTCGCCTATTCCAGTTATTGTTCCGCCCGTGCCGACTCCAGCGATTACGATATCGACATTGCCGTCTGTGTCATTCCATATCTCCTCTGCCGTGGTTCGTCTGTGCACCTCGGGATTTGCGGGATTGTTGAACTGCCGGGGGATAAAACTTCCGGAAATCTCCTTTGCGAGTTCTTCAGCTTTTGCGATTGCCCCGCTCATGCCTTTGGTTCCGTCGGTCAGTACAACACGGGCACCAAATATCTGAAGCAGTTTACGTCTTTCGATGCTCATGGTATCGGGCATTGTCAGGATCAGCCTGTACCCTTTTGACGCGCAGATAAATGCGAGCGCGATTCCCGTATTGCCGCTTGTGGGTTCAATAATTGTTGTATCGCCTGTTATGCGCCCGTCGCGTTCAGCCGCTTCGATAAGCGCGAGCCCGAGCCTGTCCTTAATGCTTGAAAGAGGATTGAACGATTCGACCTTGGCAAGCAGCTTTACATTCTTTACCGTGTTCAGCCTGTTGATCCGTACCAGCGGCGTGTTCCCTATAGTCTTTGTTATGTCGTCATATATTTTTGCCATGACTTTTTACTCCTGTGTTTTTACTGTTCGGCAAAGCGTCTGTCATTACAGTTTTGCGACATTCACGCCTGCAATTAGCGGAAACTATGTGATTCATATTTACTCCGGGGATTTGTGAACCCGGTTTAATTACTATCAAATTAGTAGAAATTAAAACAACTATGATTTTGTCAATAAATAAGCAGTTTTTTAAAGCAAAAGTTATCTGCGAGGAGGGCTCTGACCCTGAAGGGAGGCTCTGACCCCTGATTTATTGAAGTTTTGTTATTTACAGTGACAGGGTGCTGCGATATATTATTGACGCATCACCTCTCATGGCCCTGTACGGGAGGCCGATTGCGCGGTAATAATGGCACTGACGGTAACAGAATGAAAAAACATATTATGGAAGATCTGGGCAGATTGCAGCGGTCAAATTTTATCACTGAAAAATCCGCCTTTATTAAAACTCTTCAGTCTGAACTTAAAAATGACGAGAGGATACTCTCTCTTGCCGACGGCCTGTGCCCGGGCTCTGAATCTTCCGGCGCCGCGGATTATATCCCCGCAGTGATCATGGCCACTGACCGAAGAATATTCTTTTTGCGAAAAACCGGGAAAAACAGATGGCAGGCATCAACGCTTAGCGGTGTGAGCGAAGTCAGCATATCGCGGGGAGTTTCAGGGATCAGGGTAAACTATGTGTCCGGCGGCAGGCGTTTTGAATTCATCAGCCACGGCCCTGAAAAGGATCTGATCGCGGCGCTCGGTGGAGTTTCAGTCAGTTCCCCGGCAGCCCGTACTGATAATGCCCTGTCTGTTTCCGCAGTTCCGGCGGATCCTGAACCTGCCGCTCTGTCATCGGGGGATGAATTTATTTTTGCAGAAGCAAAGAATATTATAACCGGCATATATGAATGTGAAGCTTCGGCTTCGGCTGATTTAAAGCCGGCTTTTCTTGATGATATTGCGCTGATCTGCGGAATTGTCAGGCCTGACAGAATATCCGGCAGGAACAGCTTGGTCTTTCTGGGGATGGTTCTATCGGCATTAAATCCCGGGCAAAATGCGGGGTTTGGCCGGGCAGATTCAGGTATATTTACATCGGGACAGCCCGGTAAAGAGAGAGAGTCCTTTATTCAAACAGCTGTTAAGTTTATTGATGGGATAAAATTGCCTGCCGGTAAAGATGCTGCGTTCAGGTCTGTCAGTTCAGCCTTTCTTTCGTCAGCCGAAAAGCCGCAGGAGATTAGGGACAGGCTTCGCGCTATCCTTTATTCATTTGCGCTTACACTGGTAAAGGCGGACGGGAGGATTGATCCCGCGGAGGAGGATCTGCTCAAGCGCCTTTATGCCATGATCTACGGCAAGCCCGATGCCGCGGCTCCGGAATCCCCCGCAAAAGAAGAGACTCTTGATGATGTGATGAAAGAGATTAACGCGCTGGTTGGCATGAAAAATATCAAGGATGAGATTAATTCATTCGTGAATCTTGTGCGCATAACAAAGGAGCGTGAAGCGCGCGACCTCCCGGTGGCTACGGTCTCACTGCATTCCGTATTCTACGGGCCGCCGGGAACCGGCAAGACAACTATTGCGCGGCTGCTGGGACGCGTGTACAGGGCGCTTGGTCTGCTTAAATCAGGGCACCTGATCGAGACAGACAGGGCCGGACTGGTTGCGGGTTATGTGGGACAGACCGCTGTAAAAACTGACGAAGTTGTCAACAGGGCGCTGGATGGCGTGCTTTTTATAGACGAGGCATATTCACTTGCTCCTGAACATTCGGGCAATGACTTCGGGCATGAGGCGATCGATACACTCCTTAAGCGTATGGAGGATATGAGGGGGAGGCTCGCGGTTATTGTTGCGGGCTATAGCGACGAGATGGAACGGTTTATCGGTTCCAATCCGGGTCTTAAATCAAGGTTCAGCCGGTATTTAAATTTTGATCATTACACACCGGATGAGCTGATGCTGATTTTTGAAAGGTTCGCGGGAAACGTCAGGTTCAGGCTTGACGGGGATGCGGATAAAAAACTCGCTGATCTTATCTCTGTTTTTTATGAACTCAGGGGGAGGGATTTTGGGAACGGAAGATTTGTGCGTAATGTTTTTGAACGCATTGTGCAGAAACAGGCGGACAGACTTGCTTCTGTAACCGAACTTACAGAGGATATTCTTTGCGAAATAAAGGCCGAGGATGTGCCCTCGGAGGAGGAATTCAGGGCTGAACAATTTTCCTGAATTCTGTTAAGGGGATTATCTGAAAATATTTGTTAAGGTGCGATATGTCGAAAAGTGTTAATACCTTTTTGTTGATATCGCATACGTAGAATTCCGCATTAATCTCCTCTGCGCGCTTTGCCATGCTTATAAGAGCTCCAAGTCCAGATGAGTCTATGCTGTCAAGGTTCGCGCAGTTTATCCCGAAAATTTTATATTCTGTTCCGTCTGTCATGAGCGCTTTAAATTCGTTTAGAAGTTTATCAGTGTTATGGATGTTTAGATCTCCCTTTATGATAATTTCAACGGAATCGGTGTAGTGTTGAATGGTTATTTTATCCAATTTGAATCTCCGTGTGCTACTTGACCTGTGATCAGCATGCGCCTGCTTGGCAGGAGGTGCAGTTTTAAAATAGCTATATGTTAAATTACAGCGCAAAATTTTCAACTACAATTCGGGGTTATTGCAAAACTGCGTTTTGCATTGCATGTAGCAGGGGTGTCGGGGCTCCGCCCCGAACCCCGTGACGATTCGGGGTTGTTGCTAAACTGCGTTTTGCATTGCATGTAGCAGGGGTGTCGGGGCTCCGCCCCGAACCCCGTGACGATTCGGGGTTGTTGCTAAACTGCGTTTTGCATTGTGCATATAGTAGAGGCGGGGCTAATTTAAGCTTTACATTTATTTCCATGTATGTATTCATGAAGAGGGGGTATTATATGGATAGCAAATATGTTGGCGTATCTGAATTCTATGTCATGCTTCATGACGTGGGGCCTGACAAAAAGTGCAGGCTGAAGTCTCTGTTTAACTATATGCAGGCCAATGTTGATGAGCATTCCAGGAAGCAGGGCACATCGCTTGGCGACATAGAAGCGTTGAACCTGTCGTGGGTTTATGGCCGATTCTATGCAGAGATAAGGCAGTACCCCGTACTTCATCAGAAACTGATATGCAGCACCTGGCGTTCAAAATTAGAAAAATATTTTGCCTGCAGGGATTTTACCATCTGCGATGAGAACAGAAATGTACTCGCTGCGGCTACAGCCATTCTTGCGCTGATTAACCGCGATACCCGAAAACCATCCGAGATCAATGTGCCTTCAAGCAAACTCTTTGAAACACATCCCGTCAGGTCGGTTGAGTATTCATTTGAAAAAATACCCGATCTTGAGAACTATGGTATTACATACAGGACATCGGCCCGTTATGAGGATATTGACGTTAATAACCACATGAACAACGCATCGTACGCTCAGCTTTTCTATGAGAATCTTGTGGGACGGATTGATGGCGGCGAACTCGCATCAATAGATATTGCTTTCAGGGGTGAAATCAGCCTTCACGATGATTTAATATGTCTTGCTGAACCTGCAAATGACGGTGCCTATAATCAGAAGATTATCAATCATACCAGGGGCAATACTGCTGCGCTGGCATTGACAAAATGGCGGAAGTAATGGCGCGTTATACTCTGCTATCCGGGGAACGAGAATCTGATTATATCCTCAATATCCTGCCGTGATGGCTGTGGCATGGTGTTGGCAATATTTTTTGATTTGAGCACCGTGTCGGTAAAAAGTTTGATTTCGTCCTCGCTAAGTTTTTCCCTCTCTCCCAGCAGATCATTCATTACCGCGCCGAATTCATCGGTGCTGCCCATCCCCATGACTTCGAGCAGTTCGTGTACCCCGGGGTTCCGGTTTTCAATAAATTTAAGGAAACCATGCATGACCAGTCCATTTGCCCGGCCGTGGTCAACATTCCTGTAATAAGTAAGCGGGTACCCTATTGAATGAACAACTGTTGTTCCGGTCTGCGCGATGCATGTGCCTGCCAGCATCGACGCGTACATAAGGCTTTCCCTTTCCGAAGATGAAGGGAGTTCATGCCTGCGAAGGGTGCTGAATGTTCCGGCAATCAGCCGCATGCTCTCATGTGCCGCGGGTTTAACAGCAGGGGTGGAACGTACCGCAAGGCAGCTTTCAGCGGCGTGAGAGAGCGCGTCTATGGCGGTGTTGATTGTTGAGTTTATCCCCAGTGTGTAAGTGTATGCTGGATCAATAAGAGCTATGACAGGGAAGATAAGCGGTGAGCCTATACTTTTTTTATTCCTGATCGATCTGTATGTAAGGATCGAGTAGGGGGTCACCTCGCTGCCCGTACCTGCGGTGGTCGGTATCGCGGCAACCGGAAGAGGCCTGGATCTGTAGATGCCGCTGAAAAGTGTTTCGTCGTCAATATCATTCGCGGCAAGAATCGCGACAGCTTTCGCGGCATCAAGAGGTGAGCCTCCGCCTACGCCTATGATAAAATCAGCGCCGATGCTGCGTGCTGCCGTTGCGGCATCACGGACGTCCTCTACGTTGGGATTGGGTTTGATCCCCCCGTACTTTTCATAGGGGATTCCGCATTCTTCAAGCGCTCTTGCGGTGTCTGCCATTGAGCCATTGATATCAGAAGAGTTTTTGCCCGTTACTATAAGCGCCCTGCTGCCGAGGCGTTTAAATTCCGCAGCGCTTTTTCTAACGGCCCCTTTGCCGAAAATTACCCTGACCGGCATATAGTAGGTGAATTCCATAAATCCTCCATGAAGCGGATTAATTGTTACGCGGACAAGTATGGCTCTGGCCGGTAAAATTTAAAGTACATTATTCATTCCGTGCCGTTAATTTTTAAGGATGCTTTGCCGCATGATGTAATTTTTATTTCTTGACCCCGGGGCGTATAAAAATAATATTCACGGAATCTATGAAAAATATTAAAAGATTTAAATTGTTTATTGTGATGCTGCTGATTTTTGTTTCTGCCGGTCACCTGTATGCACTGAGGCAGGGTCGGTACAATGTGATCAGGCATAAAACAATAAAGGAATACATGGCCATGTCGGTCAGTCCCATCGGCTGGAAGGTGCTTGGTTACTCCAATGATATGAATCCTGTTTTTTACAGGGAATTCGGCAGCGGTTCAAAAACCCTTCTGATTATTGGCGGACTTCACGGCGATGAACCCGCGGCCACCATGTCTGTCATAAAATTCGGCGAGTACCTTTACGAGCTGCCTGAAATGCTGAAGAACCGGGTTGTTCTTATCCCGTGCATAAATCCCGACGGACTCATAATGGGCACAAGGACCAATGCAAACAGGATAGACATTAACAGGAATTTCCCTGCCCCCACATGGAAGGCTGAATACGCAAAGAGCCATAACAATCCCGGAAGAATGCCCGGCTCTGAGCCTGAAACCATTCTCGCGGTTAATGCGATACATAATTACAAACCCTGGATGATAATTGGAGTTCATCAGCCTTTCGGAAAGATATACCCTTCAGAGGGTGTGCCCGTCGAACTGTATAAGAATATGTCAGAGATAAGCGGGTACGGTATAGACTTTGACATAGGTTATGATACGCCGGGCTCGCTCGGGGGGTATGTTGCAGAGAAGAGTCGGGCGATTCCGAGCATTACGTTCGAAATAGGTCCAATCGATATAGAACCCGATTATGATGCCATAACCTATGCTTTCTTAGAAGCAGCAAATTACAAATAGCCTGCTGCTACTGGGACGGGTTTAACCGCTTTGAGCCCGCAGCCTTCATAAGAAGCCTTACTGCCCTGTACGTGTCAATATTATCAACCTGCATGTCGTTGTCATCATAAATGGCGTAGGGCGATGTGTTAAGATCCATGTTGTTCTTGAAGAGTATCTTGTAGCCGTCACCCATTATCGCATAGCCGTTGCGTTTAAAGCTGCAAAGAATCCCCAGGGACGATATGGCGAAGTCCAGATCGGGGTCATAGTCAATGAGCGACTTGCCCGTTGTGAATTTGCGCCAGTCCGTACTTATACCTATGAGGTCAAAAACAGTGGGGAAAAAATCCTGGTGCGAAGTGTACCTGTACTTGATAGAGCTGCTTTTTATTCCGGGATAGAATATCATGGCCGCTGGCTGAATCTGGATATTGTTTAGCCCCCAGGTGTGCCCGAAACTTCCATGTTCCCAGAACTCTTCGCCGTGATCGCCCGCGATTACAACGATAGTATTCTTCAGGCGGCCGGTATTTTCGAGCGCCTTTAATATGTCATTAAGCAGGTGGTCGCAGTAGAGCACGGAGTTCATGTACCGGTTCTTAAGCTCAATGCGGTCTTTTCTGAACTTCTCCTGCGGCCCGCTTATGATTGTGAAATTCATTGTGTAGTCAGGTTTATATCTTCTGAATTCCTCGGGGTAATAGTAGTTAAAATGCGTTACGTTCATAAGGTAGTAGTCAAATCGCGGCCCACCTTTATAATTCTTTAACTCTGAGATGTACCTGTTTACAAGTATCCTTTCCCGCGGCCCGTAGTCGTCAAACTTTGTGCCCGGAGCGCGCACAAAAAATCCCTCTGTGGCCGCGATTATATCACGGTAGATGTATTCATACTGTTTGGGGGAATTGTAATATATACTCTGTCTGTACCCGGCTTTTTTCATTACTTCCAGCGCCATGTTTTTGAACTGGTTTTCGCGAAGGGGCTCATAGTAGAACGGGGCAAGCCCGGTGAGCATGCCGTAAAGGCTGCCGGGAGTGTTGTTCCCCGTGGTGTAGTGTTTTTTAAGTATAAATCCCTTCTGAGATGCGAACCTGTGAATGTGCGGCATGTTTTGAGGATTGAGCATGTCTGCGCGGAGACCTTCGCAGTTTATGAACAGAATGTTCATCGGTCTGCTGACAGTAATGGGCGATGAAAGAATTTTTTCTTTGATGGCGTCAAGTTTTTTCAGTTGAATCAGCTCGGTATTTTCATCCAGTAAGGGCGGATTGACAAAGAGCTCCGGGAATGCAATACCGGCTTTGCCGTCTTCGTTAACCCTGATCTGGTCTTCGGGAAAACCTGTTATGGACTGCCATGGGATCTTATGCTTCATTATGTTCATCTGCCAGTCAACAGCGGCCATTGCCGCGAGCGTGATGTGCAGCACAAGCATGACTACGGTTGTAACTGTCACAAGTATTCCGAAAACCCGGCCGCGTGTCCTTTCCCCTGAAAAGAGTCTGTCCAGCCCTTTGTAGCTCAGTGTGAACAGGCTCGCGTATAGAATAATCATTATGAGCATTTTTATCAGGCTGGGTGTAATATCCCCCATTTCACCACCCCTCCAGCCGCGCCATGCCATGACTACTCCTTCCATGCCCAGTTGTTTGCCGTAAACCGATACCGCAAGGTTGTTAATAAAAAAGATAGCGACAACGAGGATGTTGGAAATAACATAAGCTGCTTCAGGGCCATATCTGAACTGCACAAGGAAGAACTTAAGAATCAGAAAAAAGAGCGTGTTAAGCAGAAGTATGGACACATAAAGGTAGATAAAAATCATGATTAGCCCTGAGTCTAAGCTTCCGGTGTACTTGTCGTAAACAAGATAAACGCAAACAGGCCGGACCAGAGCAGCAGGTTAATAATTCCCGCTTTTGTTACGTGGGCGAGAGTCTCTATTCTTTGAATCATTAAATGCTCCTTTAGACGAATGCACGAATGCTATAAAAATTCAGGGGCTTATTTTTTCAAATGTTTTTTCCATATAAAAGACTGTCGGGGTCAGAGCCCCCTTTCGGCTCAGAGCCTCCGCCTGTCCAATTAAAGCAGAATCCATAAAAAATGGTTGAAAATATAGTTTGCGGCACTGATATGTAATCTCCACCAGTTATAAGGGATATCAATGAAAAAAATGCTTATATTGTTCTTAATGCTGCCGGTTTTCGGGTGTATGCAACTCCCGGCGGACCAGAAGGATCTAACGCTGGCGGATTTTTCGTCAATCAGGCATAAAATTGTATATGAATCATTCCGTAATGGTTCGTATGATCTGTATATTACAAGCGCGGACGCTTCCTGGCGCAGGCAGCTTACTGACACAAAGGACATGCACGAGATGTACCCAAAGGTTTCCCCTGACGGGAAGCTTATCGCTTTCAGCGTAGATACAGGCGAGGGGAGGGGACGCAGGAGGGACCTGTACCTGATGAATATTGACGGTTCAGGCCGCAGATTTCTTTCCGGGGATTCACGTGAACACTGCTGGTCTCCCGATGGCAGATATATTGCCTTTGTTAAGTCCGAGTCTGCGCGCAGGTTCTCGGGCGAAAGCTGGGCAACAAAGGGGCTTTTTTTTTACGACATGCAAAACGGGCAGGTTACTGAACATGCCATCAAAGAGCTTGAACACATGTATAACTTGTGCTGGTCGCCCGACGGAAAGTATATAATTGCAACCGTGCTTGGAGGTATGGGATACAGGCATACCTCTATCGCGATCGAGGCGTGGGGTAGAAAATATTTCCAGCTTGGAATAACAGGTTGCAGGCCGGAATTCAGCCCCGATGGTAAAAGGATCGGCTGGGGACAGAGCGACAGGGATTTCAGGATAGCGGAGATCGATTTATCGAAAAGGCCTCCGGTAAGGCAGAAGGATATTGCCTGCATAATTCAGGTAACAAAGGGTTACGAGGTCTATCACCTTGACTGGTCGCCTGATGGGAAGTATATTGCTTTCTCGTGCGGTCCTGACGGCGAACAGGCCGTGGGCGGAATGGCACAGGGATGGGATATCTGCATACTTGAACTTTCAACCGGCAGGTGGCTTAACATCACCCGGGACGGGAATCATAATAAGGAACCTGACTGGGTTCCATAAAATTAAAGGAGAACGCTATGCTCAACAGACTGACTGCTGTAGTGGCTGCCCTGCTTCTGTTTTTTACAATGTGCAGCAAGGAAGATGGAAAAACGGTTCGTGAGATCAGGACTAAGTCAGGAATTGAAATGGTATTTATTCCCGGCGGAGAGTTCATGATGGGGGGCGACAGGCCGGGCGAAACACCGGTTCACAGGGTAGGGGTTGATTCGTTCTACATTGACAAGTACGAGGTTACGCAGCAGATGTACAGAATGCTTGACCTCTCCAATCCGTCACACTTCAAAGGTGAAAAAAAACCGGTTGAACAGGTAGCCTGGCTGAACGCTGCCATATACTGCAATGAGAGGTCTATCGAAGAGGGACTTACCCCATGCTACGACGAGAACAGCTGGTCATGCAATTACAGCGCCAGCGGATACAGGCTCCCCACCGAGGCTGAATGGGAGTACGCCGCAAGGGCCGGCAGTCAGGGCAAATATTTTTTCGGCGACGTAAAGAATATTAAAAACTATGCGGTCTTCAACCAGAATAACCCGGGCGGAACTGATAACGTGGGCACAAAAAAACCCAATGCCTGGGGACTGTATGACATGTACGGCAATGTGTCTGAATGGTGCAATGATTTCTACTCAACCGCGTACTATTCAAGATCATCCGCCTTTAACCCGAAAGGCCCGCGGGAGGGGAGCGCGCGCGTTATACGCGGCGGTTCATGGAACGATCCCGAGGCGGTTATCTATTCAGGCTCCCGCGGATTTGATGAGTCGTTCAACGATGCCTGCATTTTAAAGGATACTATCGGTTTCAGGTGCGTAAGAAGGGCAGATAAATAAATAATGCTTTTCCAGACATGGACCTTTTTTGTTTTTTTTACTCTCCTGTATCTCCTCTTCAGGATTATAAGAGGCTCTGAAGCGAGGGGATACCTTGTACTCTTCGCGTCATTAATCTTTTACGCGTGGTGGAATCCATGGTACATATTCCTTATTCTGTGGATAATCACCGCGGACTATACAGTTGTCTTTTTGATGGAAAGACACGGCCGCAGAAGACCGATCCTCGCTGTGAGTGTAATAAACAGCATCCTTGTGCTCGGGTTTTTCAAGTACGCAGGTTTCCTCGCGGATTCCATTAATTCTCTTTTCACGGCAGCCGGAACCGGAGTTGTGGTTTCACGGCCCGAAATAATTCTTCCGGTGGGGATCTCATTTTATATATTCATATCGCTGGGATACGTCTTTGATTATTACTACGGCAATACTGAACGTGGAAAAAGCTGGTTCAGATACGCGCTGTTCGTTTCGTTTTTTCCCCAGATAATTGCCGGGCCCATAGGCCGTGCCTTCAGCATGCTCCCACAGTTTAAACTCTTCAGAGGGCCGTCGGCTGATGATACTGCTGAAGGGATATATCTTTTTACAAGAGGTATTTTCAGAAAGATAGTACTCGCGGATTACTTCGCCCTATACGCTGACAAAATTTTCGGCAATCCGGCCCAGTTCTCATCAGCCGACCTTGCCCTCGGAGCCCTGGCCTTTACCTGGCAGATATACTTTGACTTTTCAGGCTACACAGATATGGCGCGCGGCATAGCGCGGATGCTTGGAATAGACCTTATGGAGAACTTCAGGCTGCCCTACACGGCACGCAGCACAAAGGAGTTCTGGCAGCGCTGGCACATAAGCCTTTCATCGTGGTTCGGCGACTTTGTATATAAACCGCTCGGAGGCAACAGGAACGGCAGGCTTAAAGAGAGCCGGAATATAATAACAACAATGCTTTTATCCGGCCTGTGGCACGGGGCAGCCTGGAATTTTTTATTATGGGGACTTATTCACGGCATACTTCACAGCATGAGCAAGGCGGCAGGACGGTTAAGCATAACTGCAAGAGCGCCGGTTTTCGCGAAACGTATTTTTATATTTATTCTTATAGTGTTTACCTGGATATTTTTCAGGTCCGAGAGCGCCGCGGACGCCTTCGTTTTTATTAAGGGGATATTTTCGTTCAGCGCCGGTGTGCCGGCAGCGCCGCTGCTGATGATTATGCTTATGGTTCTATGTTACGCGCTGCACTGGCTGGCTGAATACCGGCGGCTCAGTTTCATGGAACGCCCCGCAGTCAGGGGTTTTGCCATCGCGGCAATGGTGATCTGCCTGCTCTTTGTTTCATCAAGCCGGGTGAGCGGATTTATATACCAGCAGTTTTAAAAAAATAATGGTGACAATGAAGAATCTTTTTAAAACAACTCTCCCCGTAATCTTTGTGATGATCCTCGCGTCATTGCTGCCCGGAATATTTCCGTGCGTCGATACCTCGCGGTTTACAGGCAATTACCGCGTACCCTACAGCGAAGGTGAGAACTATTTTCTTTATGAGAAGTATGTAAACAGAGTCGCCTCATCGGGCAGGATTGCAGTTATAGGGGACTCTGTTATATGGGGCCATTATACGGGCCGCGACGATAACCTTGTCGCCTCCCTGAACGGACTGGCCGGCACTGACCGTTTTGCCAACATAGGCATTGACGGTATACACCCCGCGGCGCTTTACGGCCTTATTGACAATTACTGCGCTTCTCTCAGGAACCGCAGGGTTATAATCGGCATAAACCTGCTCTGGATGAGTTCACCCGCGCATGACCTTAGCGGCGGGGTGAACTCATCGATCAACCACAGCGCCCTGCTGCCTCAGGCGCCCGGACGGATCCCGGCATATTCGCCTTCAGCAGAAGAGAGGCTCACGCTGCTTGTCAGGAGAGAGATAACGCTCTTTGCGTGGATTGACCATATACGCGCCTCAAGGTTTGCCGACCGCAGCGTGTACAGGTGGACTATGGCCAATCCCCACGCGTGCCCCGGCGAATATTTTATGGGCCAGGAGGAGTCATACAATCCGCCGGACCCGGTGCGGCCTGAAAGGATGACCGGCCGCGACATGGACTGGGTAATGCCGGATGATTCCCTGCAGTGGATGTACATGATCAAATCGATCCGTAAACTTAAGAGCCGGGGGAACGACGTGATCGCGGTGATTACTCCATTCAACCAGTTCATGCTTACTGAAAAGAGCAGGCTGGGGCGTGACATGATAATTTCAGTTATCATGGAGACGCTTTCAGCGGACGGGGTACGGGTCATTGTTCCCGCACTTGATAGAGCGGAGTATTACGCGGACCTCAGTCATCCATTGGCCAGGGGTTACAGCATCATGGCAAAACAGCTTGCGGAGAATACCCTCTTCACGGAGTTTACCGGGCAGCCATAATCTTCGGCTTGACAACACACCGCGCGAATATATCCCTTGATGCATGAAATTTACAATAACGGCAAATGACCGAAACAGCAAAGCGCGCGCCGGTGAACTTACAACAGTTCACAGCAGGATAAAGACGCCTGTATTTATGCCCGTGGCCACACGCGGAGCGGTGCGCGCCATGACTCGCGATGAACTGCAGAGTATCGGCTTTGATATTATACTCTCCAATACCTACCATATTTACCTGCGGCCGGGTACAGATGTAATAGAAGCGGCCGGCGGCCTGCACAACTTTATGAATTACAGCGGTTCGCTCCTTACAGATTCGGGCGGGTTCCAGGTATTTTCACTGAGCAGTCTGTGCAAGCTGCACGAAGATGGCGCGGAGTTTAATTCCCACATTGACGGGTCACGACATTTTTTTACTCCTGAAAAGGTGCTCGACATACAGAGGGTCATGGGTTCCGACATTATGATGATGCTGGACCAGTGCACTGACTATCCCATTGAAAAGGATAAGGCCAGGATCGCGATGGAGAGGACAATCTCGTGGGCAAATCGATCAGCCCTGTATTACAACGAAACATTCGACAAAGAGAAGCAGGCCTGTTTTGCCATAATACAGGGGAGCGTTTATCCTGACCTGCGGCGCGAGTGCGCGGAGAGGCTCGCGTCTCTTGATATGCCGGGGTACGCCATAGGCGGACTTTCGGTAGGGGAGCCCGTGGAGCTTTACCGCGAAATTACCGCAGATGTGGTGCAGTACATGCCCGCTGGCAAACCTAAGTACATGATGGGAGTGGGCAGCCCCCTTGAAATACTCTCTGGCATAAGGCATGGCATTGACATGTTCGACTGCGTAATGCCCACGAGGATAGCGAGGAACGGAACGCTCTACACCTCTGAGGGAAGGGTCAACATAAAGGGAGTCAGGTACGAGAAGGATTTTACCCCCCTTGACCCCGCGTGCGGCTGCCACGTGTGCAAAAATTTTACAAGGGCATACCTGAGGCACCTATTCAAGGCCGGAGAAATATCGGCGCTGATTTACAACACATACCATAACCTCTATTTTATGAAGAACTTTATGGACGGGATCCGCGCGTCAATAGTTGAAGGCACCTTTGAACAGAACATGAAGAAATGGATGAAGGTCTTCGGCGGGGAACAGGCTGAAGCCTGAACTCAACGCCCCAATTTTGATAAAACGGAAACAAATTCAGATATAGATTTGTGTACAATGCATATATCATGATAATTATTATCTATGATGTTCCTGGCAAATTGATGAAAAATCGAATTTGTACCAAAGAAATAAACGAGTATGTTTGTATCAATGACTGCTTTCCCGTCAATCTTCATGCGCAAAGTCCCTGATATTTACATTATCAAGCTGGCCGCCAAGGTTATAGAGCCCGAATTCAGTTTTTTCTTTAATACGCCCTTTATCCATCAGCAATAACTCAACCTTATGGTTGTAAAGATTTTTCAGATTTGCAGGCAGAATAATTTTACCATCGCCTGTAATTGTTGTTTTAATTTTATAAGTCGCCAATTTATCCCTCCGGAGAACTTATTTTATGTTAAATATTATTAGTATGGAGGTGTGTGTCAATAATATTGTAAAATATAATATTTTGTTATAATAACAATCTTATTCAAATATTCAATATTGCAGGCGCAGAGGCGTGCGTCACTCCCGCGAAGGCGGGGTCTATATGCTACGCATGGTATGGGCCGAAGCCTGGACTTTAATATGCCCCCGGCGGTATAAATCTGTTAGGTTCATTCCGGAAATTTGGGAAAAGTAAAAATAAATGAATAAATGAGTAGAAAATCCCATCTTAAATTATAAAGCAGGAGAAAGGTTTAAATAAGCGGATCGGATTGAATATAGAGCTGAAAAAAATTGACAGAGAATATTGGAAACTTATTAATGAAATAAGGAATAATAAAACATGAAAGAAATAGATAATCAGCGATTTTATCAGGATATAAAAGATATTTTAGAAAGGGCACGCACCGCTGCATATACTGCTGTAAATACAGCTATGGTTGAAGCCTACTGGAATATAGGTAAGCGGATTGTTGAGGAGGAACAGAAAGGGAGTAAAAGGGCTGCCTATGGCGAGGAACTTATAAAGAACCTGTCGATAGCACTTCAGAATGATTTCGGCAAAGGATTTTCGGTTGCCAACCTGTGGAACTTCAGGCAGTTTTATCTTACTTATAGTGAAAATGAAAAACTCTACACGCTGTGTAGAGAATTAAGCTGGTCGCATATAAGGCTGATTATGCGTCTTGATAATATCAGCGCCCAGGAATACTATCTGAAAGAGGCAAAGTTGCAAAACTGGAGCGTGCGCCAGTTAAAGAGAAACCTTGACTCCATGTATTATGAAAGGATCCTTTCAAGTGGTAAAAACCTCGCGGCTGAGAACAGGATTGAAAAACATAACACCCGGGATTTCATCAAAGATCCCTATATTCTCGAATTTCTGCGGCTAAATGAAGCGCCTGATCTAAAAGAGATAAAACTTGAACAGGCCATCATCGATAATCTTCAGCAGTTTCTCCTTGAGTTCGGCAGGGGATTTTCATTTGTGGCGAGGCAGTTCAGAATAAGCACAGAGACAAGCCACTTTTATATTGATCTTGTTTTCTATAACTATATTTTAAAATGTTTTATTATTATAGACCTCAAAACAGGAAAGCTGACACATCAGGACATCGGCCAGATGGATATGTATGTGAGAATGTTTGACGACTTAAAAAGGATAGAAGGGGATAATCCGACAATAGGGATTATTCTATGCAGAGACAAAGAGGAGACTGTAGTAAAATATTCGGTATTAAAAGACAGCGAACAGCTTTTCGCGTCAAAATACAGGCTTGTGCTCCCATCAGAAGAGGAACTGGAAGCGGAGATTGAAAGGGAATTGCGGATGATTGAAATACATGGCGATGAAAAATAAGCGGGTATTCATTATAGAAGCCGATGCGTGAGCAATCGTACAGAACAGGCATGCCTGTTCCGTACGGCGATCGGATAATAAGGGATAATGATGAATTGGAAAGAATCAGGGAATATATAAGGCAAAATTCGATTTTTATTTATGAATGATAATTCAAGAATAGAGTATCTTAAGCAACGGCTTGTTGAAATTGAAAAAGAAAAAACTGTTCTTGAAAAAGAACTTTTAGAATTACTCCCAACAAAAGGTATATCCAGTTTAACAGGTATCCCTGTATCTTCTGAGCCTCCCGTTACACCCAAGCAGAAAATTGAACTCTTTTTGAAGCTATTCAGATGCCGTGAGGATGTTTATCCCCGACGATGGGAAAACAAAAAAACAGGTAAAAGCGGTTATTCACCTGTATGCGGAAATGAATGGAAGGAGGGAATTTGTAATAAACCCAGGGCTAAATGCTCTGAGTGCAGATTCTCCTCATACCTTCCCCTTGATTCAGAAGCTGTGAGGCTGCATCTTGAAGGAAGAGAAATTATAGGTACTTATGCCATAAGAGGGGATGATACAACTGTATTTCTTGCGGCGGATTTTGATGGTTCAGCATGGGAAAAGGATGTTGTAAATTATAAAAAAGCGGCAAATGATCTTGGAGTAGATATTGCTATTGAAATATCACGCTCCGGGAAGGGTGCTCATGCCTGGATATTTTTTGAATCGTCTATTGATGCTTCTTTAGCCCGCAGGCTCGGGACTGTGATTTTGACACAGGCTTTATATATATCCGGCAGCTTTAATTTTACAAGTTATGACCGGTTTTTCCCGAATCAGGATTATTTACCCTCTGGCGGTTTTGGAAATCTGATTGCTCTTCCATTGCAATTTAAATCCCGTAAGATTAACCGCACAGTATTTGTTGATATTGATTTGCAGCCATATAATGATCAGTGGGCTTATCTTGCCGGAATCCGCAGATTATCAAAAAATGATGTAATAAGTATACTTGATCGTATATCTGAATCAAAAGAACAGCTTGAACTGGCAGATTCAGAAGAGACTGATATTAATTTTGCGGAAAAAGATATTGATCCAATTTCAGATCTTTTTACTGAAAGTATGTGTAATAGTAATCTGGAAGTTCGTTATTCATCAATGATTTCAATTGATACTGAAAAGATACCAGCGAAAATTTTATCATCTCTGCGGAGAATCGCTACATTTGCCAATCCGAAATTTTTTGAATTACAGAGAATGAGATTTTCAACATGGAATACTCCCCGATATATATGCAGCGCAGAATATGACGGTAAAGAGATTAAACTTCCAAGGGGAACCCTCGATTCATGTATTCAACTTCTGGAGCAGAATGGCGCTACGGTTAAATTGAATGATTTAAGACCAACACCAGATCCAGTAAATTTTACTTTTAGAGGTACATTAACCACTATACAGGAATAAGCAGTTAGTGAAATTATAAAGCATGATTATGGAGTACTGGTGTCACCTCCAGGTACAGGTAAAACTGTTATGGGGTGTGCCATAATTGCCTCAAGGGGCGTGCCGGCACTAATTCTTGTTCACCGTAAACAGCTTGCTGAGCAATGGAAAGAGCGAATACTTGAATTTATTGATATAGATAAGAAAAGTATTGGTATTATCGGTACAGGAAAAAATAAAAAAGGCGGTATAATAGATATAGCCATGCTGCAGACCATATCCCGCAAAGATGATATAAAAGAATTACTTGCTGCCTATGGCCAGATTATAATTGATGAATGTCACCATATACCGGCTGTATCATTTGAAGCAGTGATGAAAGATGTACCTGCACGATATATAACGGGGCTTACTGCCACACCATATAGAAAGGATGGATTGCAGGCTATACTTTACATGCAATGCGGGCCGGTAAGATATACAATTGAAGAAATGGCCGACCCTGCTCTCAGAAAAAAAGTAATTGTTCAGGAAACGTCGTTCAGAATTCAAAATGATTCAGAAAAGAAACCAATACATGAAATCTGGGATGAACTTGTTAATGACAATGAAAGGCTAAATCTGATAGCATTTGATGTTATCTCTGCGATAAATAACAGCAGATTCCCTTTAATATTATCTGAAAGAAAAGAACATCTCTATAAATTGAATGAAGCAATTAAATCTCTTTCAACTGATGCCGGAATCAAAACTTTTCTTTTTGAAGGTGACACAGGGAAAAAGCAAGATCAGCAGCACTTGTTGAAATTAATCATATGCTTGCTATGGGTGAAAAACCGTATATTCTCTCAACAGGGTCTCTGATTGGAGAAGGTTTTGATATGCCTCAGCTTGATACACTTTTCCTAACAATGCCGATCTCTTTTAAAGGAAGAATTATTCAATATGCAGGGAGGCGCCACCGGCCATATAAAGATAAAGATGAAGTGTTCATCTATGATTATTGTGATTCAAATATAGGTCTTACTGTTTCAATGTTTAAAAAAAGATTGTCGGCTTATAGAAATATAGGTTATGAAGTTAAAACAACAGGTAATCCTAAGATTGATAAATGGATTTTAAGGGGTTAGCTGGTGATTATTCCCTACGTCTATATTTCATACTTGCTGAAAACTTCATCAGTATACAGGAATTTTATATTTTCTATCAGATAATTCATTACATATAGTCCCTGAAATCCTCTACCGGGCTATTGAAATCATCAGACATTGAGATTTTACCTTCATATTTTCCAAACAGATCTTTGCGGCTTTTTGCTTTTTCATCCGCAGGCAATATTGTTACTTCAAACTCACTGACATTAGCGAATCTGTCAGGCAGATTTATAATAAGTTTTTTATCTACTGGTTTAACTGTTTCCTTAAAAGCGTTCATTCTAAAATGCGGAGATGATTTTCTTTCAGACATAAACAACCTCTTTTTCAACCTGCGCAGCCTATCTTTTGTGTATGCCATAATAAAATACGACTCAGGTGTAATGTCAAGTATTGTTACATTATCTTTATTGGTTCATTCTGGAAATTTGAGAAAAGTGAAAATAAATGAGTAGAAAATCCCATCTCAAATTATAAAGCAGGAGAAAGGTTTAAATAAGCGGATCGGATTGAATATAGAGCTGAAAAAAATTGACAGAGAATATTGGAGGCTCATTATTGAATAATGCGCCGTACGTAATAAAAGAACAGGCATGGGGCAATCGTACGGAACAGGCATGCCTGTTCCGTACGCCTACGCGCCTGATCCTTTCGATTTGCGGAATAATTATCGTTTTTTTAAAAAAAATGCTTTTATATTCTACTCTTTATGAAAAAAATAGTATCATTAAATAAGAATATATCATATTATTATATTAAATTTGCGGGAAAATTTTTTGAGGTTTTGTTGTATAAAAGAGCGGTTTTTGTACCGTTATATCTGTATGTTGTTATTTTATAAAGCTTGACAGCAGTTCTAATATGGCTTTAATAGTGTTAAATAGTCGTTGTTACAAGGAGGAATGATCTCTATGGACATAAGTTCCAGAGTAAAAGGAGAGGTCGTAATACTCGATATTTCAGGCGAAATAGATCTCTATAACGCGCCGGAAATCAAGGATATAGTCAATAAGCTTATTGATCAGAAGAGATATAATGTAATTATAAATCTTAAAGAAGTTACCTATATTGATTCATCAGGCATAGGCGCGCTTATATCCAGCCTTTCCAACCTTAAAAAGTACCAGGGGGGGCTGAAGATTATAAATGTATTCGCGTCGGTAAAAAAAGTATTTGAACTTACAAAGCTCACCTCCTTTTTTGAAATATACGATTCGGAGGATGAAGCACTAAAGGCGTTTCACTTATAAAATTAATTTATTTAACCGAGAGGTCCTTATGAAGTACAGAAGATTAGCGGCAATATTGTCATTTCTCACCCTTTTTATTCTGGCGTGTCAGGATAAAATCCCCATCAATGAACTGTCAAATGCCAAGCAGGCTATTGATAAGGCTTTAACTGTAAAAGCTGATGACTATGCCCCCGAGGAATTCGGCGAAGCCAACAGGCAGATCGCGGCAGCGCATCAGGTTATGATCGAAGATGGAAAATCTGAAGATATCATCAAGAATGCCGACGCGGCATATACAAAGGCTGTTGAAGCCTATAACAAGTCGGCCGTTCTTTATGCCGAAGAGGGTATAAGAAAAGCTGAAGAGGCCATAGCTGCTGCTGATGACGCTTATGCTGAAAAGTTTTCGCCCTATAATCTCAGAGAGGCAAAGGATCTTAATGTTAGCGCAGCGCGGAAGTATGATGCTAAGGAATACGAGGAATCCATTAAATTTTCACAGGAGGCTTACGATAAAGCCGTTATTGCAAAGGATGAGTCGCTGAACAACAAATACCAGTTGCGGGCAAAGATAGACGAAGTCTCTTCAAGAATTTCAAGAATCGAGCGGTATGATTATAAAGCTTATGCGCCGGGACAGTACGATCTCGCTGTGAAGAACCTGCAAAAAGCACGGGACGAATACAGCGATGACCGCATAAAAGATGGTTTCCAGTCCATTGCAGTTGCGGATAAAAACGCGGCCGAGGCATACAGGCTCACTATGAACGGCGTTACCAGCGCGAAAATCGCAGAGGCTGAAGAAGCAGTCAGGGCCGCAGAGAACAGCACGGGCGCTTCATCCGCGACAGAGGATATGGACGCGGCCAGAGAGGCTCTAACCAACGCGAAGCTGAGCAGGGATAGAGGTAATTACGACGAGTCAATCAGATATTGTAATGAGGCCATAAAGTTCTCAAACGATGTAATTGAGTCAGGTAAAGTTGCGGCCGTTGTTGCTTCGGGTGATGGAAGCGATACGGATGCGGACAGTGATAAAGATAAATCGAAAGAGGAATCGGCCCGCGGCGACGTGGTCAGCGAAGATGATGATTACTATTACTATAAAGTTAAATCATGGGCAAAATATGGTGATTGCCTGTGGCAGATCGCGGGCGAGTATTATGGCAATCCCAGGCTGTGGAACAAAATATACAACGCCAACAGAAACAAAATAAGCAATCCGGACCTTATTAAACCGGGCTGGGTTCTTAAAATACCCAAAATCAAAAAATAGAAGGTACTGCGGTTTTTTTTGAAACAGTCTGTGAATCAGAAATACAATAATGAGTTTAATGACCTTGATGATGACGTGGCCTCCGATGCCGCGTCATCGGCCATTAACGAAGAGATTATTGAAGAGCGGGAGGATGTTGATGTTAGACCCGGCGATGTCCGCGCGTCCGGTAAAGACTTTACCGATTCATCAATTTCATGGTATCTTGACCAGATAAACAGGATTCCGCTGCTCACAAGGGAAGAGGAGGATACCCTCGCCAGGGCCACCCGTGACGGCGATTTGCGTTCAAAGGATAAGCTTGTTAAATCCAACCTGCGGTTTGTCGTATCTATTGCAAAAAGGTATCAGACCAGCGGTATATCCCTTCTGGATCTTATAAACGAGGGGAACTTAGGGCTTATTAAGGCGGCTGAAAAGTTTGATCCCGACAGAGGGTATCATTTTATTTCGTACGCGGTATGGTGGATAAGGCAGTCGATTATGCTGGCGATTTCACAAAAGGCGTCGCTTATAAGGCTTCCGCTTAACAGGACCGCTGATCTTCAGAAAATAGAACGTGTTCATAAAAAACTTGAAAATAAGTTCGGCCGTGAACCCTCGGCAAGTGAAATTGCCGAGGAACTCGACATGGACAATGAAGAGATAAATCACCTGCGCAATATCACGCAGGATTTTGTTTCGCTCGATTCGACTCTGGGTGATTCAGATGATACCACTATTCTTGACATGATTGTTGACCCGAAAGCCGATTCCCCGGACGAGCAGGTGTTCGAGGAATCCCTGATCAATTCGCTGAACGAGGTGCTCGATACTCTTACCGATTCTGAAAAAGAGATTCTTTGCATGAGGTACGGGCTGAACGGCTACGAGCCCATGTCGCTTCAGCAGATCGGCGATAAATTCAACCTTTCCAAAGAAAGAATCAGGCAGATTGAGAAAAAGGCTATCAGGCGGCTGCGTCACCCTTCAAGAAGCACCAAACTTAAAAGCTACATGCAGGACTAAAAAAATGAGATATCTTATCGCAGGTTTGATCGCGGGATTTGCCGCGGGCATTCTCATGTTCCGCAGCACAGGCGGTATGGAGATTGTGCCTTTTTTTTACAGCAGCCTTGATGCGCTGGATATTCTGCCGCAGGCTGATCCGCGCGGCGACAACAGCCATGGATATGTTGTTCCGGTTGAGAACAGTACCTGGGTCATAAACCGGAAGTTCCAGGTGTTGCGCAGGATCGATTCCGCCGCGGATACGCTTACTGAGTTCAGCGGCAACGGTTCATTTTACATCAGATACGGCAAGGTTAGCTCTGAAATCGAGCTTTTCGGCCTGGGCGGTGAGCGTTACCTCAGGATGAAGTCCAGGGAGAAGCCCTTTCTTTCGCATAATGGCGAACTGATGCTGCTGCTTAACGGCGACCATTCGGCAATCAGGATTTTCGACAAGAGCGGCAACAGTACGGGCGCGGGTATCATAAGCGGAAGGCTCTGTACGACGATCAGTTTTTCCGAAGGGAGCGATTTCGCGGCCTGTGGTTTCGCCGACGGCACATACTACTTTCTTGACCAGAAGGGCAATATAATTAACAGGGGAGCTGTGCGGCCCGGAGATGTTATCAAAGGAATTGCCATCAGCGGTGCGGGGAACTGGGGGCTTGTTCATTCGGGCAACCAGGACGCGGACATGCTCAGAACCGTTGATATAGCTGATAATGATTTTGACGAAACCGAACTTAAACGCGCGCACTATGTTAAAACCGCGATGCACATATCCGACAGAGGGGAGGGGGCTTTTCTTGATCATGACGCACTGCTTATTATCGATGATGACTGCGACATAGATTACAGGATTTCAGTGCCCGCGAAGCGTCCCGGTTATTCCACGCTGAGCGCGGGCCCGGGGTTCTATTCATTATGCTACACTAAAAATTCAGGTGAAGCCCAGATTATTTTTTTCGGCAGGAACGGGCGTATTATGTATGTTAGGGAGTTCCCGGGACTCTCTTTTATAGGCGCGTCTGTCAGTGACAATCTTGTATTTGCAAGAGGCTCGGACAGTATTTTCGGGTACCACGTCCGTCTGTAATTGAATTACTTATACTGTCGGACAGCGCGGAAAACTCTGTGTTACCGCGCGCCTTAACTGTTCATGCCTGTTATGAACAGGTATGATTACGCTGAAGAGCGGCATTTACAGCAGGTAGAGCTCGCCTTCAGAGAGCAGCTCAAAACCGGCATTTGTAAGAAGCTTCTCGGTCAGGGGCACGTCATCGACCTGGAAGACAAATACAGCCTGGTTTTTTTCGCGTATTGTAAATCCGTAAGCGTCCTCCACGTTTATGCTGTTCGCTGCGAGGAGCGAAGCGGCCTTGTGCAGACCGCCGGGTGAATCGTCGATCTTTACGGACACAATATCCTTCAGCGTCGAGGCTATGCCTTCACTTTTTAAGCATTCGTTCCCCTGGTCCGGTTTGTCCAGCAGAAGTTTTATAATGCCGTAGTCCCCGGAGTCCGAGATCGTTATGGCCCTTATGTTTATGTTGTTTCTGCTGAGTATTTCTGTCACCCGGCTTATCTTGCCCGGCTTGTTCTCTGCAAATACTGATACCTGGCGCGGCATGGCAACCTCCTATATTTCCCTGTTATCGAATACCCGCTTTGCCTTCCCTTCACTTGGCGGCAGCGATCCGGGTTCCATAAATTCAACTTTTGGCGTTACAATTATCAGAGCCCTGAGTTTTTCAACAATATCTTTGTTCAGTTTCTGCAGAGCTTTAAGGTCCCCTTTGAACATCTTTGAGTATATCTCGACCTTTATGTGCATGCGGTCGAGCCCTTCTTCCCTTTCAAGTATTATCTGGTAGTTATTGCCGATTTCGGGGATATTCATTATGACTGTTTCTATCTGCGACGGGAATACGTTTACGCCGCCTACTATGATCATATCGTCGCTGCGGCCTTTTATTCTCTCTATGCGGCGGTGCGTTTTTCCGCAACTGCACGTTTCGGGAATTATCCGGGTCAGGTCGCGCGTTCTGTAGCGTATTATGGGCATGGCCTCTCTGTTGATGTGGGTAAGTACAAGTTCACCCTCTGTTCCGTCAGGCAGGCGCTGGCCGGTTTCGGGATCAATTATCTCTGGTATATAATAGTCCTCGGCTATGTGCATCCCGGCCTGGCGGACGCAATCGAACGCGACACCGGGGCCGTTCATTTCCGAAAGGCCATAGCAACTGTACGCCTTTACTCCCCACAACTGCTCCAGCTTCGTAGCTGTTGCGTTGGAATAGGGTTCTGCGCCGAAGTATGCTTTTTTTATTTTTAGTGAATGCGGGTCTATGCCCTGTCCCTTTATTACTTCGACAAGGTGGAGCGCGTAACTTGGAGTTATATGTATTATTGTGGGGTGAAAGTCCTGCATAAGCTGTATCTGGCGAAGGCTGTTGCCCGCGGCTGAGGGTATTACAAGGCAGCCTAATTTTTCAGCGCCGTAGTGAAGTCCAATCCCGCCCGTAAATAGCCCGTAGCCCATCATGTTCTGCAGTATGTCCTCTTTTCGTGCGCCGGTGCTGTACATGGCGCGCGCGACCTGGTCAGCCCACTGGTCTATGTCGCGGCGGGTATAGAATATTACGGTGGATTTGCCGGTTGTACCTGAAGACGCGTGCATCCTTACTGTTTCCGAAAGCGGCACTGCTACCATGCCCGCGGGGTAACTCATGCGAAGATCATTTTTGGTGGTAAAGGGGAGTTCCTGCATGTGGTCAAAGGTTGTTATCTTTGAAACATCTATTCCGGCTTCTCTGTAAAGTCTGCTGTAATATTGGGTAGATGCCGCGGCGTTTAGCGCTTTTTTAAGCCGCATCATCTGAAGTTTTTCAATATCTCCGCGCGGCATGGTTTCAATTTCGCTGTTGTAATACATCCTGTTTTACTCCATATATTGTTTGTTAATAATTTCAGTTTAAAGAGGGTGATTGTCAATAATATCTTTTTATAAAGGTATTTTTTAGTTCTTAAACCGCTATTTATTCTTTAACCGCAAAGGGCAGCAGAGGCGCAAAATTTTCTTTACACCATGATTCAGAGTCTTAGAATAGTCCAAATCAAAGTGTTTCCGGAGGATGTAATGAACATTCTTATTTTCGGTCCCAATGGCAGCGGTAAAGGCACACAGGGGGCCATAATCCAGAAAAAATTCAATATAACCCATGTGGAATCGGGCGTACTTTTCAGGGAGAATATTAAGGGCGGAACCGAACTCGGTAAAAAGGCAAAGGAGTATATTGACAGGGGGGACCTTGTCCCTGACCAGATCACTATTCCCATGATAATTGACAGGCTTAAAAAAGAGGACTGTAAAGACGGGTGGCTTCTTGACGGATTCCCCAGGAATCCCGAACAGGCCGATGCCCTTGAAAAGGTTCTGGAAGAGGAGGATATAAGGCTTAATTTTGTAATCGAAATATCTCTGGACTGCGAAACAGCGCGAAACAGGATTATGGGGCGCAGGCTTTGCGAAAATGACAACAACCATCCCAATAACATATATATTGAAGGGATTAAGCCCGATGTTAAAGATGGTGTGACTGTGTGCCGTGTTTGCGGCGGAAAGCTCTCTGTTCGCGCAGACGACCAGGACCAGGCTGCCATTGACAAGAGGCACGTAATATACTACGATGCGGAGAACGGTACCGCGGCTGCTGTAAAATATTTTAAAGACCTTGCCGCGGCGGATAAATCGCTTAAATTCATTGAGCTTGACGGTACTCCGGCCGTAGACGAGGTGAGCCGTGTTTTGATCCGTGAAATTTCATAAAACGATTAATATCCGTATCCCGCATAAAAAAAGGCTGTTTAAAAAACAGCCTTTTTTTATGCGGTAATGTTTTTGTATTGTATATTTAACAATATGATGCTTAACTGTGTCATTATTCTGACACTGTGCTGAACAGGCATGTGTTGTGGATAAAAAGAGTTGTCGGAGGATTTTAATGTCAAGATTAACAGCTTTTTCACTCATATTGATGCTTGTAATTTCTACGGCCAGTTTTTCCAACGTGACCATAATGGGGAAACACAAAAATTTTACCAGAGACGGCAAGAAGATTAATTGCAACTACTGTCATGCAGGCTCCGTGAAGCTTGAGAAAAAGAAGGGGCAGTTTGCCGATGGAAAAGTAAACGGCAAAAAAAGGTCGCAGATGAAAGCCTGTGCGGGCAAGGACTGTCACAAATAGTCCCTGCCCTGACATCAGGGAGCGAGCGGTTTCATTCTGTTTGCCGGAACCGGCGTTTTTCTGAAGTATTGAATAATTACTGAGTATGACTTGACATTGCCGTAAAATTGTGTAAAAATGATCCCTGGCCGGGTATCTGATCACCGGGTCAGATGCTGCTATGACGGGCCTGTAATGCGGGTTAATTATGGCTCCGGCAGGGGAGCAGGCGATTGTGGCGTTAAAAACTACTGATGAGAGTGTGCTATGGAAGAAAAATTCAAAATGGCTGTAAGGTTTCATTTTATACCGGCGCTGATAAACATAGCCGGGTCAGTATATGTTTTAGTCAGCCGGGAGTTTATGGAGTTCAGCGGTTATGCCATTGGCGCTGCCCTTGGGATAGTCCTTTCGATAATGTGGCTGTATCAGGTTAAAAGAGGTATGGGCGCCAATGCTCTCGGGCTTATAAAAATTATATTCAAAGCATTCATTGTAAAAGTTTTGTTTTTCCTGGTCTTTATAATCGGGGTATATAATATTTTTCAATTCAACAGATTGTATTTTGCCGCGGCATTTTTTATCGCTGTTTTTATCAGCGCGATCATTGAATTGTGGTTCTATGTATCAACTGTCAAAAAAAATTAATCAGCTAAATTTATCTGTCAGGAATACGGTATGAACATCAACGAACTAAAAAAGCTCAGCAGGGAAGAACTTATCGAGTATATCGAAAACCTTAATAAATGGTATGACCTTGATACTTCCGGCATTGACCTGAGACTTGCCGATTTCAGGACAATGGTGGAATCAGCCTATGATATTATTTTTACACTGGATAAAGACCGCCGAGTCCAGTACAGGAACAAGGCCTGGTTAGAGACTTTCCCCTCGAGACCAGCAGAGATTGGCAAGCTCTACACTGAATATCTGCACGAGATAGAACTTGAGCGCGGTAACATGGTCCTTGACTCAGTACTTAAAGACGGCCAGATCTTCGACAATGAACTGCTCAGGATTTATGAGGACGGCAAGCCCATATATTTTGTAACGAACTTTTCACCGATCAGGGCAGGCAATGAAGAGATAGTCGGCCTTCTCGCCATAATGCGCAATTATACTGAACAGCATCAGACCCAGAAAAAGCTTAAAGAGAACACAAAAATTCTGGAAGAGAAGGTCAAGGAGCAGATCAAGCAGGCCGAAGAGCTGCGCAACCTGCGCGACCTTAACGAGGAGATTATTAATAACGCGCCCATAGGGCTTTTTATTGTTGATCCCTCGGGCATTGTAATTCTCGAAAATCCAAAGCTAAGCGAAATAATGGTAAGGGAACCCAATTCACTTGTGGGTGTCAATGTAATAGCCTATTCCGGTTTTATTGAAGCCGGTTTTACCGCTCTTTTTGAACAGGCTCTTGCGACCAAGAAGACAACAAGGATCAACGAAGCGCGTTATATTCCCATATCCGGGAAGAGGGAACTGGTTTTAAGCTTGACCTTTGACCCCATAATAAGCAGGAGCGGGGTTGTTGAAAAGGTTCTTGTAATGTTAGAGGACGTGACAGAGGAGGTAAATAACCGTCACAGTATAAACAGGGCAGAGAAGATGACCGCGCTTGGAGTGCTCGCTTCAGGTGTGGCTTCAGAACTTAAAACCTATATAAACAACATGGCCATGGACCTTAATTTTGTTGATACCAATGTGGACGAATACAGCCCCGCAGCGGAATATATCGATTCTCTTAAAAAAGAACTGGAGAGAATCAAGACAATCTCTGAGCAGCTATTAAGTCTTGCTGTAATAGATGAAAGAGACAAGGAGGTGTGCGAGCTGAACAAGATTGTAAACGGCCACCCTGTTGATGTTATAATCAACAGGCTCAGGAAGGAGGGGTATGACGTGCATGTAAATCTTCCGGATGAGAGCCCCGAGGTGCTGGCTACGCCGAGTCAGCTTCAGCAACTGCTGATACAGTTTATTGAGAACGCTGAGGATGCCATTGCTCCCACGGGATATATTTTAATTGATGTCGAATCGGTAAAAAATGCTGAAGGTTCCTACGCGGTTCTTACCATAACCGATGATGGTATGGGTATGCCCGAGGAGAATCTTAAAAAAGTTTTTCAGCCTTTTTTTACCACTAAGGGTAAAAAAGGTACAGGCCTCGGTCTTATGATAGTAATGAATATAATTGCTAACCTTGGCGGTACCATTGGTGTTAAAACAAAACCGGGCGAAGGTACCTCTATTCGGGTAGTTCTGCCGCAGGCAAAAAAATAAGGGGGATCCCGGCATTATGATCAGTAATCGCGAAGAAGTCAGGAAAATTTTTGAAGACGACGGGTACAATGTTCTTGTTCTTGATGAACAGGCGCAAAACAAATACTCCGAAAAACGTTTTGAAATTTCCGATCACAAGGATAAAGGATTTATTGAACCGTCTGATTCAGATGAATCAGTTAGAAAGACACAGCATGTAATCAAGCCCGCAACTCAGATTATCCAACCTGGCACTGAGGATGAATACGATATAACTACTATTGTTGAGTATCTGAACTGGCACATGAGACGCATTGACAAAATCGTAATCAACCGGGAAGAAATTATAAGGCAGGCCATATATGCCATACTTACAGGCGAGCATATGCTGCTTCTGAGCCGTACCGGTATGGCCAAGTCTTACCTTGCAAATTCAATATTCAATATATTTGAAGGCGCAAGGCTCTTTGCGTCGCAGGCGAGCAAGGACCAGACCCCGGACAACTACTTCGGCCCGTACAACATAGAGGAATTCAGGCGCGGACGTATACGCCACAACATAAAAGGCTCAATTATTGAAGCCAACCTGGTTTTTCTTGATGAATTTTTTGACGCAAGTGACGTGGTGCTCAGGTCGCTGCTTTCGGTGCTTAACGAAAGAAAGTTTATAAACGGCTCAGAACAGATTGATGCCGCCATTCACACCGCAATCGCAACCGCTAACTATATGAGGATGAACGAGGTAACAGAGGCTGTAATGGACAGGTTTACCTACAAGTCGATCATTCCTAAAGATAACAATGTTTACAGCCAGCTTCTTATTGACGGCACATACACCGCCAGAAGAGGTAAACCCGCAGAGCCCGACAAGAAGATATACTTTAATCAGATACTGTTTCTTTATAATATTATCACTAATAATCATCGGGACATAAAGGTGACTGTGCCCGGGCATATCTATTTTCTGAAAAATGTTTTTGTAAACAAGTTCGTCAGTGAAATGCGCAAGAATGATCAGAATTTTTTCATAAGCCCCAGAAAACAGGCTAAGTTAGGCGATTTTTTAAGGGCGTCTGCCATTGTAAATAGCAGGTTCGAGGTCAACATGGATGACCTGCGCGACATGTATCTTGCGCTGTGTACGCTGAACAGTTTTGTTTCTGTCAAGAGCATGGACAAATCCGAGAAGGATTTATACTTTGACGTGTACCAGAAGACCCTGAACCATTTCAAGGCCAACGGAGCCCTTTCACAGATTGAGTTTCTGCTGGGCATAAGGGCGCTTTTCGAAGAGATCAAGAATGATCCTGAGAAGAAAGAGCAGATCCTTAAAAAAGGTTCGATGCTTGAAAGTCTGAAGAATCTTATCAGGATGGTCTTTACGGGAAGAAGGCGCGATGAGGATGAAGAGTTTACGCTTGATTCACTCAAGAAGAGCGTGTTTGAAGTAAATTCATCGGTTGAAGAAGTAAATGAGCTTAAAAACGGTATTCTCAAGGAATACAGGGAACTGACCTGAGGCCCGTGTCATGATTGAAGCTCCAAGGGGGGATGATTTTTTTGAATACTGGGAATCGCTGGGTTTTTTTGAAAACATACAGGTGATTCTCCCTCCCAAGTTCATGCTTATTTTCGAGATCGCGCGCAAGCTGTTCAACGACAAGTCGACAGCCGATGCGCTAAGCGCTATTGACCAGATAACAAAAGAGGAACAGGTCTTTATCCCGGACAAGGAGAAGACTATCGCCGTAAACAGGATGGAACGCGTAGTTCCACTGGGCGACAAAATGGAGATCGAAAACTACAAGAATATAATTGACCTCAAGCGCGCCCTGCCTCGCGAGCTTGCGCAGGACGACGACATCTTTAACGCAAAGCTGTTCACAAAAACACTGATGGTGCAGAGATTTTACGAATCCGAATCCGACCACTTTAAACCGGTGTCCACACTGAAGAACGAATCAGGCCGTGAGGCAAACAAGTTCGAACAGCTCTTCTATATACTCCTTGATACCTCGCGTTCAATGGATATAAAGATGCGTTCTTTTTACGCGAAGTGTATTGTTGCTGAATTTTTAAGGCGTAAGCTGAACAGCAATGCGAGGCTTTTCTTCCGCTCCTTTGACACAACCACGGGTCCGCTTTACAGGATTGAAAAAAGGGAGGATTACCCGTTCCTTATAGAAAAGGTTCTGTTTTCAACCACCGGGGGTGTCAGCACCAATATTCAGAAGGCGGTGTACCAGGCCATAAGCGATATAAACTACAACAAGGAGATGAACAAGGCAGAGATACTTATAGTAACTGACGGAGCCAGCAGGATTGAGCCTTTCGAGATGCAGGAAAAGTTAGGCGAAATAAAGCTGCATATACTCAAAATCGGCGATGAGCATCCCGAACCTGATTTTTATGACCTGAAGCAGGAGTTCGCCGGGCAGAACCTTGACATTGATCCCACATCGCTCAATATTAAGCAGATAAAAGAGATAATGAAGAATCCCAATGACCCGAATCAACCGCTTAGCATAGCTGATCAGCGCGTATACCGCATACTGCTGGAATATTCTTCAAATATTTTCAAGGACCTCCGTAAGGTCGCAACAAACTATATTGAGGTCGGAGACCTTGACACCAGCAATCTGTATGACGTATCGTACGAAAATCTTGAGAATATTTTTCACTGGATAAAGAAGCTCGAAACAACTGATTTCAGGTACATGCACATTGACGACAAGGAGAAAATCTACAAGCAGGCATTCTTCCTGGGCCAGTACGTGAAGATGCTGTACGATGCCGCGGATGAAAAAAAGGCTGAACTTAAATCATACCTTGACAGGATCGCGGTGTTAAAAGAAAAACTTATGAAGGACAATGAGCTTTTTCTGCTGGTGGTACGCTCCGGCAAGTATCATGAAAATAAAAAGTCTCTTAAACTGGATAAAAAAGAGGCGCGTAAACTTATGAAGCAGATGAGCAGGCAGGACAGAAAGCTCACCGTGCAGGACATGAAGAGGGCGCAGCTTACATTCACCTTTGAGCCAGGCGGCGAGGGGAGCGTGGGTCAGCTTTTCCTGCTGCTTCTTATTAAGTTAGGGCAGTTTGTTAAACGTATTGTTACCTTTCCCTTTAACAGGGGCAAAAAAGATGAGCAGGATGAAAAGTTCAGTTCGATTGAATATCAGGATGATGAAAAAAAAGTTGATCACCGGTAAAACGGCTGTGCCGTACGCGGCACAGCCAGGCCTTCACTCATGTGTTATTTAAGTTTGTCTTTATACCAGTCGACTATATCGGAAATAATGTCCATGTTTGTTTTTTCAGGTTTCCATCCAGTTGCGGTTTTTAGTTTCTGGCAGTCCATATAAACATTGTTAAAGATAAACATTTTGTGTTCTCTGGTAAAATAGTTCAGCCTTGATAGTTTGAACATTATCGAATACCAGAGGGCCTTTTTTCTGGTTATGTGTTTAACAGCGAAGTTCAGTTTTTTCTGCTCTTTGATTTTAACAATCTGCTCCATCTGCGTGGGAACATTGTCGGACCCGATATTAAATGTCATGCCTGAAGTTTTTTCTTCGGCCTTGTACGCAAGGTAGAATGCCTCTGCGGCATCGCGTGGTGAAAGCAATTGAAATCTGTTGTTGCCGTCACCCGACATGAACATTATGTTGTCGTTGCCCAGGCCCATCGCCATGTAGAGCGTAATAAGTACTGAGGAGTCCTTTACTCCGGGTGCGACAATCAGGGCGGGTCTCATTATGGTGAGGTCCATCTTATTATTTTTTGCGAAAGCCTCACAGAGTTTCTCGGCCTTCAGCTTGTCCTTTCCGTATGGAGTATATGTTTTTTTTACATCCTCTTCACGCGTGGGGAAAGATTTGGTTTTACCATAAACGGCGTATGTTGAGAGAAAAATAATACGCTTTATCTTTGCCCCGCGGGCTATAAAAAGAAGATTTCTGGTGCCGGCTATATTGATTTTTTTCATTTTGCCGCGACTGGTAGTCTTTAATCTGCTTTTGTCCTGGAGGTGAATTATGGCTGTCACATCTTTGCATGCGGCAGTCAGTCTCTTTGCAGAGAACAGATCCCCCTGTATAAATTCTACACCATCCGGAAGCTGGTCAGGTCTGTACTGGTCGTAGCATCTGATCTTTTCGCCACGTTCTCTGAATAAATCTACTATAGCTCTTCCCAGCAGTGAATTTGAACCGGTAATTAATACCATGGTGCCCTCCGATTTTTTTAGATATCAAAAACAGATTTCATACAGTAAACCAGAGGAATTCTTAAGTCAAGAATAAATAGATGCCCGGTTAAATTAAAGTGGCTAATCCAGGTTCATTTGCGGCAGAATAATGAAAGCGCCGCGTGATGGTGAAAAAAGTATTCCTTCGAATGAACCGGCAATTCCCTCTGGCGCGAGACTGGTAAAACTGTCGGCATCTTTTCTTTCATCGGCAGCCGCGGTGTATTCACCCGGTGTTGGATTCAACTGCAGGGTAAATTTTTCCGTTGATGCAATCACGGCATATCTGTAGCGACCGTTATGTTCCGAGATGACGTTGTTGTCCGTAAGGCGCAGCGAGTTCAGTTCTTTCTCGGAATATATCGACCGGTGAAGCTCAGTCCCATTTACCGTGAGGATGCGGTTTTTAAAAAGGGCAGTCTCGCCCCGCAGGGCAATGATCCTCAAAATGTTATAGCTGCTGTCGAACACGGCTTCGCCACGGACATAATCACGGTCTATTTTGTTCACTATGAGTATATCTCCAGGCTCCACAAGAGGCGTAAATAGTGCACGTGAGCTGAAAAACGAGAAGCATGAAAAGAATATTACGAGAGAGAGTATTGTTATCAGGGTGGACGCTGCGGCGAATAAACCATAATATGGGACGGTGTTGTAGGGCTTTACTTTAACGCGCCCTCCGGTCTGTATGGCGTAGGCAAGGGCCTCAATGGGGCTGAGCAGGCTTATTGCAATGAAAAATGCGACGGCGATGGCGATTTCCGCGGCCACATTTACCCCTGTGTTAAGCAGGCAATAGCATGGAACCGATATAATGGCGATACCCCTGAGAAGCATGAACGCGGCCCCCTTTGCGGCCTTGCCGCTGTATACCTGGCCAAGCCCTGTTGCCGCAGCCGAAAACATGAAGGCAAGCCATGGATTTATATTTCTGTCCGCGCCCGAAACTATGATCTTTTTTTTCACCTGCTGGCCGCTTACCTTATAAAGGATTCTATAAATTTGCGTATTTTTTTTCTTCCTGTTATCACGCCATAGTGTCCTTCACAGAGTATATCGGCATCGAGCGACGCAATAAACTCAAGGGATTTTAAGTAGTCTCCCCTGTGGGACTTCAGATCCGGATGGAGCGGTCCGTGTATGTCCTGGCCGAACAGCACAAGCATCTCATTTGACCTGATGGTTGCGACGCATGACCCGGGTGTATGCCCCGGTGTGTGATACACTGTGAAATCCGTGCCGCCTGATGTGAAGCTGTACGTGTTTCCGGAGATTTTTATATCTACGGTTACGGGTTCCATCGCGGCATTATACCATGAGGCGGCGGTTACAACCGGGTCCCCTGATTCAATGTACACCGCGTCAAGTTCGTGCGCGATTATCCGCGCGCCCGTGGCTGCCTTTACAGCCGCGGCGCCGCCGGTGTGGTCATAATGGCAGTGCGTCAGGAACAGGTATTCTATGGCAGCCGGGTCGACTCCCGCGGATTGTATGCGTGAAAGAATACTTTTGGTTCCGCGCCCTGTTCCGGAGTCTATTAGTACGCCTCCGCTTTCGGTTTTTACGAGGTATACGGCGGCATCTGAAGGGTGTGAGTTCTCTCCTCCCGCGGCCAGCACATCCGATGTTATCCAGTAGTTCATGTTAAATGCACCTGTGAAACAGATACAATTTATGGAGTCACAGGTCAAACAGATTTTAGCATCAAGAATATTTGTTGACTTGCTTCCGGTGAGGTGTATCATTTGATGACTTATTACCTCCGGAGGTCACGTGTTGAATAAAATCAGAATCCGTCTGACGATAGTTCCCCTCGCGTTCCTTTTTTTTCTTTCTGTTCCGGGATTATTCGTCTCTAATGCGGAAAACGCGATCTCTTTAAATAAAAAGGGGTGGGATGCCTACAATAGAACGGAGTATGACAGGGCCATTTTAAATTTTGTCAATTCACTCCGCATAAATGCCCGGTATTCCGATTCGCTCATAGGGGCAGGTAAATCGTATTACGCGCTGGGCGTATATGATAAATCCTTAGACATGTTCCTTGACGCTCTAAGGCTGGACTCAAAGTCCGTTGATGCGCTTAACGGCACCGGTATGGTACTTACTGACACCGGAAGGTTTACCGAGGCTATAGGGTATTTTGAAAAATCCTATGCCATATCCGGAGATAACCCTGACTCGCAATACGGCCTTGCCTATGTCTATTATAGAATGGGCAGAACGGTATGGGCAAAGAGAAAGGCGCAGAATATTTTCAGGAGCAATCCCTACCATTACCAGACCCTGCTGCTTATGGCGGACATTAAAATAGATGAGGGAAGGCTCGGCGAGGCCAGGGAATATGTGGACAAAGCCATCGATTCAAAGAATGACCTGCCCGCAGGATACATAAAGTATGGCGATATACTGCTTAAAAATTACCTTAGAACCGGCGATACAGGTTCAATAGCCGGGGCCGTGGAATCTTACAACAGGGCGCTTTCAATTAATCCGGGAAATTACGAGGCCAACAGGAACATGGGCATGGTTTTCCTGATGGAGGCCTCTGATATGAATTCTGAAAAAGCGGCCGGCGGATCTTTCAGCAATGCGGCGTATAATGAAAGGTGTGCGGCAGCGATTAATTATCTCTCGAAGGCTGCTGCCTTAACAACAAACAGGTCAACAATCTACAGCCTGTCGCTGGCGCACGAGCTTTCAGGCGACAAAAACAGGGCTCTGGAATACATGCTTCAGGCCTATGCGAAATTTCCTTCTGACGCGCTGCTCAGGGGCAAGATTGAGGATTTTCTTATACTGAATGACTACAAGTCGGCACACCCGGCAAGGGTTATGCTGAGCAGCGAGAATATAGAATTCTCCCGCCTCAAAAAAAGGGAGAGTCTGCATGCTGACTCGATGTATTATCTGCGCAGGGCGCTCTTTCTTAATCCGCAGAACAGGGAGGTTCGTGAACAGCTTATAAGCTATTATTCCATACTTGATTATAATGAACTCATGATCGATGAGATGAAAACCCAGTTGCAGCACTACCCCGATTACAGGACTCAGGATGCGCTTAACCTCGCAATAATAAAACGTCGCAACAGGCTCTACAGCCGCGAAGGCTATGCCGCTGACTATATACCCAGGAATGTTCCGCGGGTGATAGTGCTTAACTTTGACAGCGCGGGTAAAATTATCGATCATCCGGACGCTGGCAGGGTTGTGGCCCGCAATATTTCGTTCGCCATCCAGCAGTTCGGGCGTATGCGCGTAGTGGGCATAAGGGAGCGCGAGTCGGTCGCCGGCGACCTGAAGTCCGGCGGTGACGCTCTTTTAAATTCGATCAGAAAGCTTAAAGATTACAGGGACGAAAAGGGAGAGCCGATAGACTTTGTTGTATTCGGCGAAGTTTACGAAGTTGACGATTACCTGCACTTAAAGTGCAGGCTTATGGACATAAACAGGGGCTATATTATAAGCGAGTTCGAGGTGAGCGGCAGGGGCCGTGAGAACCTTGGCCTGGTTTCATTGAAGACAGCCTCTAAGCTTTACGAAACCATACCCTACAGCGGCAGAATACTAAAGCTTAAGGATGACGGTATAGTTGTAAACTTAGGTCTTATAGACGGGGTCACAGCCGGTTCCAAACTCGTTATATACATGAACTCAAGGTCAGGGGCAACCGGTGATATGAGGCGTTATGCCGAAATTTTCACCGTTAAGGAATCGGATACTTTTATATGTTATGCGGAACCGGACAGTTCCGACGCATTGAAAGAGGTTGATTCAACCTTTGTTGTTTATCCGCTTCAGCAGAGGCGCGCGAAAAAAATAGGCTGACTTTCAGCTCAGGGGTATGAGCATTTTCGCGTAGGTCTTGGTCGTGCCGTCAGTTGTAATCAAAAAGTTCCTGTGGGTAATGTTAATATTCTTTAAAAGGATAACAACCATGGTAAGCCCAAGCCCCATGCCTTCAGCTTCGGGGTCCGGGTTGTCCATGAAATATTCAGCTATATTGTCATACCGTGATGATTTTTTTATCCTGTCGTTTACCTTGGCCATATCCCTTTTGCTCAGAGGGATGTTGTTGATGACCTCTACAAAAAGGTGTTTTTTATAGACCTTCAGGTATATCCTGGTGGACATCTTGTGCCGTTTTGCCTTGATGCCGTATTCGAGCAGGGACTTTTCGTTAAGGATTGACCTTATTTTGCGGACAACCTCTTCGATGTCATCGGGATTTTTTATTTTTCCTTCTTCTATAAGTATTTTTTTTGCGTTGGCCTTTGTGGCGTTGGAAATCAGCTCTTTGATACAGGAAAATATAGGGGTAAAGAGGTCTATCCTGTTATGCTTTTCAAGTATTTTTGCCAGGGCAAACTTGATCTTCTCCTCGGTCTTTTCAAGGGCCGAGTATGATACAAAGACAATATCGCTCTCGTTCCTGACAGCGGTTATTATCTCATTCTGGTATGTTTCTGGTGATTCTGTTTTCATATCAGGTATATATTAAACTATCGGCGGATTTTGTCCATATCTTTCAGGAAAAAAGTCTGATTAGTAATTGATTTTTTGTGTTTATTAAAAGCAGTATGCATAAAGCGCATTGCACGAGGTATTTGTTAAATGAAATCCATTTTCGACATGAAAGGCCCGGAGAAGGCGGCAGCGCTCCTTATGATCTTAGGGCCGCAGATTACCGCGGACATACTGAAGCACCTTGACGAAACAAGCGTAGAGAGGATTACAGCCGAATTAATAAAGATGAAGTCGCTGCCCGAAAACGAGAGGGAGGAACTTATAGGCGATTTCATGATTGAGTTGAGAAAAACCGCAAGGTCAGATTCAGGGGGAATAAACCGGGCGCGCAAAATAATAGAGGAATCTTTCGGCGATGAGAAGGCTGACGAGATGATAAAGAAAATAGAGAGCAGGGATGTGGAATCGGCCTTTAAATTCCTGTCCACGCTTGAAGCTGATGAGTTGCTTGCCCTTGTGAAGGATGAACCGGCACAGATGGTAGCGCTTGTGTTAAGTTTTCTGCCGGCCAAAATATCCGGAGAGATTATTAAAAAGCTGCCGCGCGGGAAGGCTGCCGATACCGCGCTAAGGCTTGCCCGCATGAAGAATGTATCGCCGGAAGCCACAGTAGCCGTGGCCAGGGCGCTGCGCAAAAGGTACAGGACAATCAAGAGTGAAGAGACCGATGAGAAGAGTGAAGCGGGCGGAATTGACTCGCTGGCTTCAATATTAGATTACATGAGCAGCGACAGTGAGAAGAAGATACTGGACAGCCTTGGCATCACAATGCCGGAGGCGGCAGAGGAATTATCAGAAAGGATTTTCAGTTTTGAGAATATTACCGCGCTCAGCAACGCTGAGATGCGGCTGCTTATTGATGAGCTTAATGACGACTACCTTATAGCCTTTGCGCTCAAGGGCGCCGATGACGGGATAAGGTTCAGCTTCCTCAGGAATATGAGTCAGAACCGGGCTGCCGATATAATTGAAGAGATGAACCGCATGGGCGCGGTAAAGCTTAAAGAGGTGCTGGAGTACAGGGAGGTAATTGTCGAGACTGTCAGGCAGATGGAGGCGCGTGGCGCCATAAGGCTGCGCAGGAGACGTGAGGAATGGGTCGAGTGATCAGTTGCGGTCGCCTATCCATTCAGATCCGTCATCATAACATTCCTTTTTCCATATAGGGACGCGCTTTTTTATTTCATCTATTATGTACTTTGAAGAGATGTATGACTCCTCCCTGTGCGGGGAAGAGACAAGTATAACGATGGATATTTCGCCCGGCATTACGCGACCGTACCTGTGGACAATTACGCAGCGGTTCAGTTCCCACCTGACAATCGCCTCGTCCGCGATTTTATTCATCTCCTTTACGGCCATTTCGGGATAGACCTGGTAGTCGATGTGAAGGACGTTTTTTCCCCTGGAGTTATTTCTTACCCTGCCGCAGAAGAGTATGTCCGAGCCGTCGCCGGGATTAACACTATCTTCAAGTATCCGGCCTGTATCCAGTTCCTGTTGCTGTATGTGTACCTTTTTCATTCAGCCCCCGCTCACTGGCGGGAAGAGCGCCACTGTGTCATTCTCTTTCAGTACTGTTGTCCCAATGCTGTATTCTTCGTTGACTGCCATAAGAAGCGATTCTTTTTTATCGGCAAGTTTTGTATAGTCTGCTGCAAGGGCGGCTACTAATTCTTCAAGCGTGGTTGATTCAGGCACGGTGAGTTCTTTTTCATCAAATCCGCAGATGTCACGAATTGAGGCAAATACCCTGAGTTTTATCTTCATCCTGTTTATTTCTTGCTAGCCTTATTGCGTTTTACCATGTAGATAAAATGCTTTACATAAGGGAGCAGACCCTCGGGAAAAACCGAAGTGTCCGCGGCCTTAGGTTCGCTTATAAGCGTATCTATGTGGATTTTAGGGAGATCCTCTTCGCATGTGTCTATGAGTATTTTAAACCTTTTCATGATCTCATTATCAACCGCATCTGATGACAGTTTGTTCATGTGGTTATAAAGCTTGGTGAGATTGGTTTTTTTGATGTTTTTTCGTGATTTTGCCGGCTTCTGCTTGGCAGATTTTGACTTTGATGTTGTGTTTTTAGCCTTAACGGGCATGAAACTCCCCCTATATCATGAAAATTGTGTCGATGGTAGTGCAGACTGCCATAGTGTAAAGGAAAATTTATTTTTTTGAGCAGTCCACAGTTTAATTATACACATAAAAAAAGGATTTTCCGATTTATTAATGAGATTAGCCCGGTTTTTATCAGGCAGAATACAGGCAGGTATAAATTATGAAATGTGTAAAATGCGGAAAGGATGTGAATTCAGTTAATCATTTTTATGTTCCCATAAGGAACCGTAAGGAAGGGCTGCGTTATTGCATAAGCTGCGCGCGTGAGGATAAGATCGTAACGCTTGTGTAGTTTTGCGCGGAGTTGCCGGCAGGCTAGTTCTGTTCAGACTGTAACAGCGCTCAATGCCCCGGCTGAAGAAACTTTTTTATACTCATTAACTACATTGCCAGCCACCCCCTAATGGGGTTATAATACTTGTGTAGAAACGGGGTCAGAGCACATTTCCCGGCTCAGAGCCCTTTTTCCCGCGGGGTCAGAGCATCTTCCCCCGGCTCAGAGCATATTTCCGCCAGCCTTCGCGGGAATGACACGCTTCTCTTTAAGTTATTGACTCTTTCCCCGCATCTGCTATGGGATGTTATGTACGAATGAATACATTAATCTGCGTGAGCGTACAAGTCCTGACAAAAGCCGCATGAAGTTCAGGGCTGAACCTGAACTTGCAGAAGGCAAATGGATTCTCAATGAATAAGAGCATATCGGGCTATTATATATTTATTGTAATCTTTATCGCGCTCCTTTTTCTTCTCTTTTCAGTTACAGGAGGCAGTCCCGCGCGCTCTGTAAGCGGCAGCATTAAGCGCGTAGTATCCCTTTCCTCCTCGCTTACAGACCAGGTGAACGACCTCGGCGCTGCTGATAGGCTTGTCGGTATTACCATGTTCAATCCAGGCTACAGAGGGGATGCTGTTGTAGTGGGGAGCTACGTCCGGCCTGACATAGAGAGAATAATATCATTGCGGCCCGACATAGTACTTGTTTCGGACGAGGACAGCATACAGCATTCAGGGCCTGCGCAGCACTTTGGGTTGCGTTTTTTCAGGTCGGGCAGGGTCTTTAACTTCGACGATATCTGCAGGAGCTACGTGCAGCTTGCCGGAATTCTCGGCAGGGGGAATTACGGTGAACAGAGGGTTGAATTATACAGGCAGAGGCTTGAGCTTGTAAAAAGGCCGCCAGGAGCTCCGCGCGTAGTATTTCTAATCTCTGTAAAACCGATGATCACTGTTTCAGGAAACTCCTATATCAATTCCATCATTGAATCGGCAGGGGGAATAAATGTTTTTAAAAATGAAGAGAGCGCTTATCCCATACTCGGCATGGAATCGCTTCTGCTTGCCGATCCCGATGCTGTTATAACGATGTTGGAAGGCGACCGTGATTTTTTAGCGGCCATACTTAAGAAATATAGCCGCGCGCGTTTTATACGCAACAATAATATATTCTCGTCAGGTGACGGTTCAATCCCCTATCATGCTCCGGGCAGGTATGTCGAAGCGGTTGAAACAGTCTCATCACTGTTAGTCGGTATAAAATATGAATAAGTGGTTCAGGATTTCAGTTCTTCTGATACTGCCTCTGGCGGCCGTTACCGTGGGGCTTTCGCTCGGCAGTGAAGCTATAAGTCCCCTTGAAATATTTTCATGCATACCCGGCGGTGAATGCACGCTCAGGGCCGAGGTGCTTCTCAAATTGCGGCTCCCAAGGGTAATTATCGCCATGTTCGCCGGGGCCGCGCTTTCGGTAAGCGGCGCCGCCTTCCAGTCGGTGTTCAGGAACCCCCTCGCTGATCCCTTTATTACAGGCGTCTCTGGAGGCGCGGCGCTGGGAATATCGGCCGCGGTTATTGCCGGTATGGGGCCCGTGGCTGTAATGGTTATGGCCTCTGTCGGCAGCCTGGCGGCTATTGCTATGATCTACGCGGTTTCTGCGATAAGGGGAATTACGGGGAACGGGCTTGTACTCTCAGGAGTCGCGCTCAGTTTTATTTTTTCGTCGTCGGTAATGCTCATATTCTCAATGGCCAGGTCAGAGGATGTGCACCGGATAATAATATGGCTGATGGGCGACCTTTCGTACCAGGGGAATATACCTGTAACATGGATATGCCTGAGTATTCTAACAGCCATGTTCATCCTTTTTATGTTTCACAGGCACCTTGATATAATATCCATGGGCCGGGGATTTTCGCTTTCGTCGGGTGTGAGCGATTTTGAACTGAGGATGGTAATTCTGCTTGCGTCGGTTCTGGCCGCGCTTGCCGTACTCTTAGGGGGAATAATCCCTTTCGTGGGACTTATGGTGCCGCACCTGGTCAGGATGGTGGCAGGCCCGGACCATTACAGGCTGGTTCCGCTATCTGCCGTGGCAGGAGGATCGTTCCTTGTGCTGGCCGATGCCTTCAGCAGATCGGTAATTGTACCCTACGAGATACCCGCGGGTGTGGTTACCGGGTTCTGCGGCGGAATGTTTTTTCTGTTCTATGTCATAAAGAACAGGCCGGAGATCTGATATGCAGGTACTCTTTACCATACGCTCAGCCGATGCCGGTTACGGCAGCGGAATAGTAATCCGGGGGCTTGACCTTGATATAGCATCCGGTGAATTTATTTCGCTCATAGGGCCCAATGGCGCGGGCAAGAGCACTATCATCAGGCTGCTTACAGGCATGCTTCAGCCCGTTAACGGTACTGTATGCTTCAGGGGAAGGGACGTAAAGAGTTTTAGAACGAGGGAGCTCGCGCGTAACTTTTCAGTTGTTATGCGTATAACCGGCGAGGTACCCGCGTTTACCGTGCGCAGTTTTCTCGGTTTCGGGATGTTTCCCCATGAGGGGGCTGCCCGTTACAGCGCGAGTAATCGCCTGACAGTTGATGCTACCGCGGAGCGTACGGGCATTACCGGTCTTATGGAAAGGTCGGTGAACGAGCTCTCTGCCGGTGAATTTCAACTGGTACAGGTCGCGCGGGCCCTTGTTCAGAGCAGCGGGGTGATTATTCTTGATGAACCGGTTTCGAACTTAGATTACAGGCATACAACGCTGGTTATGGATCTGCTCCGTGAGCTTAACAGGTCAGGTACCACAGTGGTATGCGCTCTTCATGATGTCAATTGCGCTTCGGATTACAGCAGCAGGATTGTGTGCATAAAAAACGGCGCACTGTTCGTTTCGGGCGCGCCTTCGCGTGTTGTCAATACCGCGGTTATGGGCGAGCTTTATGACGCGGAGTTTATGAGTCTTGTGAACCCGGCAACGGGCAGCCCCATGATAGTTCCGGTGTCGGGCAATATGTAAGAGCTATTTAGTCTTTTCTTTATTTTCTTTATCTTCAAATCCAATGCCCCACGCGTCGCTCTGTCTGTCCTTGTACTTGTCGCGGACAGTGGCTGTAATATCATCGATATAAAAGTAGTGCCATATTGGTATGCGGGTGTCATTAGCCGGCCTGTAGAGTATGTATAGAATTTTTAACGACTTTTCATGTTCAAGGTATTCGTTCTGCTGCTTAACCCTGCGCTTTAGGGGGACTGTCAGTTTTCGCCAGCCGTTAAAGTTCAGCCTGCCGAATGATATGTTGTGCACCGTTCCCTCGACGTCCTGGACTGCGAATTGCAGTTCTCCTGAGAAATTTTTCCCGTAGATCCAGACGTTCATGCTTTTGCAGTATTTTGTTATCACCAGCTCTTTCGCGGGGATTATGCGGAAAACATCACCGCGCCTTCCGAAGCATTTTACGCCTAAGTACTTTTTGGAATTGTTGTACTGCGCCGGGAACTGGTCCCTTATCTGCAGATCGGCCACCTGCTGGTTTGTTATATCGAATTTAAAGTTTTTATCAGCTGAATAGGATGTTGATTCAAAATCTTCCAGAACCTCTTCACTGTATACCTGCAGCACAACACTTTTATTGTCCAGTTTATTACCCTCGTTGTTATTCCCTTCCTGTGAAAAAACCGGTGAAAGGGAAAGGGCCAGAACCATAAGCGACATGAATTTTTTCATTTAAAATCCTCCAGTATAATTACCATATTATAATATTATTCAGCGGCAGGTATGTCAATAAAATCTTGTCTGTTATATTATTTTTAATAAAGCCAGCAGTTCAGGCGCCGGTACTGTTTTTAATGGCTTATATTATCATCGTGTGATCAGGTATGGGCGCGGGACGCAAAATATTAGTTGATTTTTAACTTTTTCAGAAGTATATTCAATAATGGTTAAAAATGGGTAAAAAAATGAACAACGGCAACAGAAAAGATCTCAGGTATTCAGCCAGTATGCTCAATGCCGACAACGTATATGTTGAAATCGATATCGGAGTTAGGATGCGGGGCAATATTATCGATATTTCGGCAGGGGGGCTTGCGTTTAAAATTACCGGTGATGATGATGGACTGAGGCATCTTGACCGCTTAAGGGATTATGCCATGGTTATCGTTATTGACAGCCTTCGGATAGTCGCGGGCGTACAGAAGGTCTGGGGTTTTTTCAGAGATCTTAAGCCGGGGCAGATGTACCTGTCGGGAGTCAGTTTCGACGATGTCTCAAACGATGACAGGCTTAAGCTGTACAGCGTAATCGAGAGAATCAG
>Ga0255347_1000278_pt1 | contig 98708 bp, 67 predicted proteins | sample wastewater_treat_2_FD_192479 | JGI IMG/M metagenome (GOLD analysis project Ga0255347, IMG submission 192479) | Wastewater microbial communities from Lulu Island WWTP, Vancouver, Canada - plant24 | ecosystem: Engineered > WWTP > Wastewater > Unclassified | place: Canada: Vancouver, British... | reverse complement strand
ACTGCCTTGCTGGACAGGATCCTATACCGGTGTGAAGTGGTAAGGTTACAGGGTAAAAGTTACAGGTTAGAAAACCGGAAAACTATTTTTAACTAATGATTTTGTTCTTTGATTTTTTTATATGTTTGAACCGAAAAAATGAGCATTCTTAATTGCTGTTTTTGGTACATCCTTATTTGCCAATTTTAGTACATTGTCAGTTGCTGCTTACACATTATTCTTTAAAACAAGTCTTTTTCATTTAGTTGTTTTCAACAAGATTTGATCACAAATTGATTAGAATCCTACTTCTTCAATAATAGCGAACTTTCTCAGAAATCTGAAAAGGTATATAGCTCTAATTGGCTGATATAGAGACTATTAGCTAATTGAAAATTAATAACTATAACTATAAAATCTATGAATATTCGGTTAATTTCTTTGAAACCCTTAATTTTGGTTAAATCGATTTTAAAGATCCTAATGGATGGCAGAACTTTTCTGTAGGAGAAAGAGAAGTAAAGCGGGAGCTTCGGAAAATACTCTGGACCAAATATCAGATTAAAGATGAAGAGCTTTTTCTAAGAGCATACGATTATATCAGAGAATATTATTGATATTCAGAAAAATAACTCTGCAGTTTTTTCCGACAAAGAGGACGGATTGTTCAAAAAACTTTGTAATACCGTGGGATGGATGTTTGACTCCCAAAATATTGCAAAGCATATTAGCCTATTATAAAGAGGATACAGCGGTTATTCTCTGATTGAAAGACAGGAAGTCCAGTGGCTCCTTCCTATATCTGAAAGTCAAAATGCATCTGTGCTTCACGATTACAACTGGTTTAAGGATGATCTTTTAGATAGTTATGATAAAGCAGTTTATAAGCTATGGTTTGATGTCATTTGATTTCTATTTTCCCTAACCGGTACCAGCCTTCAGGGGTTCTTCCCCCGATGGCAAGGTTAACCCCGGGTTTGTGTGACTGGCGGTCAACAATACCAATCTGCAGCTGGTATATTCCCGGAGGCATATCAGGGGGAATAAAAACAGCATCATCATAGAGGTTGTCTCCGGGAAGCCAGGAAGTGATATCAGCATCAGTTATCATGACCTCAGTTCTTTTGTCATTTGTAAGCCTGACTGCCAGGAGGAACTTTTTATATATGGGTGCAACCCCTCTGTTGTCCCACCAGGATTGAAATGCAAGTTTTCCGTTGGGAGAAACGAATTCGGGATAGGAGAAACTTCGCAATACAAAACGATAGCCCATCCTTTTCAGCCATCTGTCGATAAGCGGCTTCCATTCCTCCGGTACAGCCGAGGATTTGGCATTGAAGGAGGAAATGTGCCATTTTAATGTTTCATCAATAACATAATTTACATCATCTTCGGTGAATCCTCTCTCTTCTTTCCATTGTTTGAGAACATGGCAGATCTCCAGGCTTACAGGTGCCTTTTTCCATGCATCTTCCATTCCGAAATTGATGATCCCCTGGGGATAATAATTGTAATGATGTGCCCAGCCCGGATTGCCTTTGTCTTTCACCGGGAAACCGATATCACCTATACAGTCCACCCTCCACCCTACATTTGCCCGGGAAAGACCGTATTTATTCGTTTTGACATCTGTAAGAAGCATAATCAGCGGTGTCTTTTTAAAATTGTCGGTATATGCTCTCACAAGTGCTTCCCTTGTGTTTTGTGTGATTATGTCCGAACCCCTGCCTTCACCCCAGAATCCAATAATTGAAAGATCAACATATTCAAGGTCAGGGTGTCCGTCATAACGCCTGCCGAGTTCAGTTATCATTCTCCCGAAATATCCCGCGTAGCGGGGATCTTCTGCATCAACCCTCCATCCCTGCTGCCCGTCAGGCATCCACTCATTTTTGTTCCCTACCATGGCCCGGTACCATGAGGGCACGTCAGTGGGGTCGTCCGGTTCCTTTCCCGAGCCGTAGGGTGCAATACGCAGGGAAAGAGTCTGGCCGCGCTCATGAGCTGTTTTCAGTGCCCTGTCAATCATTTCCCAGTTAAACCTGCCCATTTCAGGCTCCAGATATCTCCAGTAAACCCGGAAGTAGGCGATTGTGGTCATCGGGTGATCCTTGTTTTCCAGTTTCCCGCTAAATTTCTGGTACTGTATGGGAAAGCCTTCGGTCCACCCAAGGCCTTCATTTAATTCATCGCCGTTAAAGCGCTGGAAGGTCTGGAATCCTATGCCCGGATTTATCAGGACTTCATCGCTTGCTTCCGGTCTTATAATGACTGTCTTTTGAGCAAGGATATCAGTCACTGTTAACGGAATGAGACAAATACAGAATAATAAGATCTTGATTTTCAAACTTTTCATTTTAGTTAAATTATCGTTTCACTCAATTTACAAAGCAAATAAAAACCCATATCCGGATAAAAGGTACTTAGCCGGCTTTTTTAGCCCGCAGTTAATACAGAATCCTGACAGTTGTGTTGCAGGGAAACTCTCCTTCCCACCAGCCCTTATGAGCCTTAAAGCTGATTTCCCGGTCATGTGCCTTCACGGACCTGGGAGCTGCTCCCAGAACGACCGTTTCAGCAAGATCACGCGCCCGGGATGGAATGGTCACCGAAAATTCTCGTCTGCCAGCCTTAAAGTCCTCAACAGGTGCATCTCCGTTACTCAGGGAATAGAGGATCGAAGGCTGCTTCCCGGCAGGCTTTAACCAGATGTTACGGTAATTTTCTGCCGGCAGATTAATTGTGTAAGCGCTCAGTTGATCCGGTTTTAAGGGGCTTCCGCCAATAAGATCCTTGTCCTCGAACACGTATATGTAGTAAGAAGATTTACCTGTTACGGCCCCGTATCCGGTAATGCCTGAGATCCTGGAAATTATACTTTTTAGTATTGGACCTAACTGAACTGTTGATGCCGGCTGTGAGAAGGTTGAAAGGCATATGAGCAAATTGCCATTGTCCGGCCGGTAGTATAATGATACCCCGGGAACGGAAGCTCCTCCATCCGAAGGCAGAACTTCACCCATCTCAAACTTGTTCAATGCAATTGACCGGTTTGCGCCAAAGGCATGCAAAAGCAGGGCATTTCGCTCCAGCAGGCCTCTTTGTTCCGGTGTACGGGCATGACTGATAACAGGATATCCCTGAAAAAGTCCGGATAAAGCAAGAGTACGTCCGGTAATCGCCGGAACACGCTGGCAATAAAGTACATTGCCTGTACCATATCTGTGAGCGTTGTAGTAGATGCGTAAAGCCAGGGGATCAGTTTCTTCAAGGTTATGCCACTCGCCGTATAATCTTGCATCCATCCAATTATTAACCATAGCCAGGGGCAGGATATTGGTATTGGACAAAATGATGCCGTCTTTTGTTTTTGTGTCAACAATTTCCCGGGCAATACGAGCCATCTTGCGGAGGCCTTCTATTGTGAAACGTCCGTATGGCCCGACACATCCGTGACCGCTATTGTAACAGTTAACTTTCCCTGCCCAAAAATCTATATACAGGCCATCGAATGGAAACTGATCAAATATCTGTTTTATCTGATTATGCCAGTGCTCCTGCCAGCCCGCGGCACCATAGCACATCAGCTGGCTCCTGTAATTAAATTCGGTAACGGGCTCAATACGCCACCCGGGGCCTGTTTCATCGAATCCGGGAGTGGGATATTCCTGATCTGTAAATGTGATGTAGGGAATTACACGTAAACCATAGCGATGGCAGGTTTCCAGAAACTGTTTCGTTTCATCAGGCATACTGCAGTTGCTATAGTTCCCCGAATACCAGTTTGCACCCCCGACAACCGTATTGACGCCTCCTGCCGCCCAGCTCTTTATTTCTTCTTCGCCGGGATGTTTCCAGTTATTCCTGTATTGATGCGGACCAATCCACTGAGTCTGGACAGAATTGGCCTTGGAACGCACCGTACGGCCTGGTAAGGCTGAAACATAAAAAGTATCCTCAAAACTGAAGTTCGGGCCAATGACTTCCCGCATGTTACGGATAGCAAAACAGGTGCATAAGAGGTCGCTTCCTTCCCTGCTTAAAGTAAACAGGTCATATGGCAGGCCCAATGGATCCCCGTCTTCAAAAGGACTTGAATCAGTATAGCTGCCATGTCTCCTGTCAGAATAAGGAAAAACCAGCTCCAGACCACACCTGTCATTGCCGAAGTGAAACCAGGGAATGAATTTGCCGCCCGTTTTGATTTCTTTCTGACCCGAAACATCATAATTAGTGGGGCTGCATGTTCTTGAACCATTCCCCAGATCATATTCATGGCTGACAAAACTACAGGCATCCGATATCCGGCTTTCCAATAAAGTCAGCCACCGTAAAACTACTTTTTCATCAGCACTGACTTTTAAATCTACTCTTGCCGTCCCATCGATATCAAAAGTATAAAGCAGATTGTAATTTAAAGGAAGTGTTGTACTATCCTCAGCTGTAAATACACCCCGGGATGCTATTACTACCCGGTCAGGTCCCGGTTCAGTGATCTTAACCTCTGCAGAAGAGGTTAAACGGGCAAAATACTTCATGGTGCGGGGATCATTTGCAGGAGAAGCCCAAAGGTCAGGCAACGGACCTGCAAGCCATTCATCTCCCAATACCCGGGCAGAGGAGAAAAGACCATTCATTTTGCTTATAGTGTACTCAAATGTACCACCCTTAACTCTGATCTCAGATTGGGTCTCATCCATAACAAGAGGCTGGAATCCGGAAAGGGCTTTAAAATCATAATGAAATTCTTTTATTTGCATCCCGTTTTCATTGATGGGTCGGGAATGACCTGTTGCAAAAGAGCCGGTAACACCCGTAAGTGCTAAACCCCCGTATGCGGCCTTATGAAGAAAATTTCTCCTTTTCATTGTTTCCGAAACTTTTTGTTGATTATCCGAAACAAATATAAACCCTCATCCGGCAAAAGGCTATTTAAGTTTATAGAATTTTATACTGTACAGACAGGGCCAACCGTCCAGGATGGAATCCATACCCGATATTCCTGCCGGCCGGTCATCATAATGGCTAATATTTTTCCTGAAAGATTTTGCTGATCAGTCAAACAGGATTATGGTTATAGTATTGCCTGACTGTCTCTGATCCGCACAATTCTAATCACTGGCGGGATGGTACCGGATTACATCCCTCAGCCTTATATCGTCGGAGGATGCTCCTATCATTATTTCAAATTCGCCGGGTTCCACCACGTAATTCATGTTCCTGTCCCACAGGCCAAGCTCCCTGCATGGAAGCGTGAAATTCACGGTTACCGATTCTCCCGCCTTAATCTCTGGTTTTTTAAATCCCTTCAGCACTTTCACAGGGGTGGTAACAGAACTGATCATGTCATTGATATAGAGCTGGGCGACTTCCTTTCCATTTACCTTTCCGGTGTTTCTGATTTTCACGCTTAACTCAATACTGTCCCTGTCAGTTAATTCTTTTCTGGCAATCTTGAGGTCGGAATATTCAAACTCTGTGTAGCTCAGTCCGTAGCCGAAAGACCACAGGGGTTCAGTTGATGAAAAGACATAATCACGTCCGGGACTTTCCGGTGTACCCGGTTTTTTATAATATCCTCTTCCGGTTGGTTTGTGATTGTAGAATACAGGAACATGTCCAACGCTTTGCGGAACAGAAACCGTGAGTTTTCCTGAGGGCACTGCTTCACCGAACAATACCCGTGCCACAGCGTTTCCCCCTTCTTCACCAGGGTACCATGCCTCGAGGATTGCATCCAGGTTTTCCTTTTCCCATTTGACGGAATAGGGCCTGCCATGAACCATCACCAGGACTACGGGCTTCCCGGTTTTGTATATTGCCCTGATCAGTTCCTGCTGTACTCCCGGAGGTGTAAGTTCCGATCTGTCATATCCCTCCCCGCAGGTGGGATATGCCCCCTCGGCTGCAAGCTCACCCCATCCGGTGCCGCTTAAAGACATGCTTGTGCCTCCGATGACCAGTATAACGACATCACTTTTTTTTGCCGCTTTCACTGCCTCCCTGAATCCGCTTTTATCGGGATCGGTTATTCCGCATCCCTTTGCATAATTTATTTTCAGTCTGTTGCCGGCCAGGTTTTTAATGCCCTGAAGAATTGTAACTCCCGAGATATTGTCTTTTGTAATGCTGTAATCCCCGTACTGGACCTGGTTTGCATTGGGGCCGATAACTGCAACAGATTTGAGCTGTTCTGCCTTCAGGGGCAGAAGGCTGTTTCCGTTTTTAAGAAGGATTATTGACTCTTCAGCGATTTTTCGCGCGAGTTTTACCGACTCTTCGGTATGGCACAGACCGGTCAGGTTTTCGGGTTTTCTATAGGCTTTGTCAAACAATCCCGCCCTGAATTTCACCCCGAGTATATTTCTTACAGCTTCATCCACCAGTGCTTCAATATTTTTGTCATTTTTTGCCAGGCTTATCAGTTCCGAATAAGCCCAGTTGCTTCCTTCCTGGTCAACTCCCGCCTTCAGTGCCACAAGGGCTGTTTCGGCCCTGTCAGCGGTTATCTTATGTGTATTGTGAAGCATGCTAACTGCGCCGTAATCGGCGAACACATATCCCCTGAAGCCGAATTCCCCGCGCAGCACATCGCGGAGGAGGTATTCACTGGCGTGTACGGGTATCCCGTTAACCTCATTATAGGCGGGCATTACGGAATATACATTGGCCTCTTTCACCGCTTTTTCAAAAGGATATAAATACAGGTCCCTGAAATCCCTGGGCCCGATCTCCACCGGAGCAATATTGATGCCTGCCACAGGTGTGCTGTATCCGGCATAGTGTTTTGCAGTACTTATAAGATGGCCATCGGGGATGTGATGCTTTGTTACAGAGGGATCACCCTGTATCCCTATTACAAACGCCTTGCCCATTTCGGCAACCAGATAAGGATCTTCACCGAAGCATTCTTCTATTCTTCCATAGCGGGGATCCCTTGCAATGTCGAATAATGGGGAAAAAACCTGGTTGCAACCGATTAAACTGCCTTCATATGCAATAACCCGGGCCATTTCCCTGATCAGTTCTATGTTCCACGTGCTGCCCTGTCCGATTACCTGGGGGAAATTGCTTGCTCCCCTTGCAAGCATTCCGTGCATTCCGCCCAGTTCAAGCTGAATTGCAGGAATGCCCAGCCTGGTTCGGGTCCTGAGGTATCTGTCAACGGCTTCCGAGATAGCAGCTATATCTTCAATATCAGTTCTCGGGGGATCAAGGCAGCCGATACTCCTGCCCCTGAAGAGTTCTTCCAGCATTTCTTCGGGAACACGTCCGTTTTCATCGCGTATTATGTTTTCCAGGCTCAGTTTCAGCATCTGGCCAACCTTTTCCTCTATAGTCATTCTCTGAACAAGATCATCCACGCGTTCCGCAGTACCAAGCTGAGGATTCTGATAGGGGAGCAGCTGCGCAGGCAGGTAAAAGGCCGGGCTCAGGAAAAGAAAAACCGCAATCAATATCCCGGCTGCTTTCATTGTCCGGCAGATTTCAGACCGTTCAGCAGTGCAAGGGCCCGTTCAGCCAGTATTTCGCCCGACCCGGGAGCAACACGTGAGTTCACCGGTTCCCCGTTCCTATCCAGAACGTCAACCACCTTATGGGCATTCACCAGTTCCAGGAATGCCGGTGCATCAGGTTTTCCTGTCCGTGAGATGACTTCCAGGGCTCCGGGGAGTTCATCAGGACTGACATCCGGCAGCTTCAGCCTGACAATTTCCTGACTTGCGGATATATTGTCAATATCCAGAACTTTCATCCTGGTATATGTTTTCAGTACCTCTCCCGAAAGAACGGTTGCTATGCGCTGAGCTTCACCATGACCTTTCTGGGGGTCCTTCGTCCTGACATTGATGTGATTGATATTGCCGGCGCAGCCCTGGGCGAAGAGGGTAACCATTTCACTCCCCTTTACCCTGCCCAGGATGGAAGACAGAGTGAAGGGCATATCTGCAGAAATTTCTGTCCCTCCTACATTATCGAGGTGCAGTGCAAAATTTACCAGGGTTGCAAGAGGCTTTTCTTCAATAGTTTCAGCATACAGGACATAGACTTCCGGATCTATGGGACCGGCCGGTTCAATGATCCGGGGATTCAGTTTCCCGGGATTCCATCCCACGGTACCATCTGTCATGAAAAACCTTCGGTTGAAGCTGATTGATTCCTCATGACCTTTCCCCACTGATAGTTTTGCATCAGCAAGTGCAGAATTGGCCAGTATGGCACTTTCCGCTATCAGTCCGGGAAGTTGCGAAAGATATTTCACATATGCCGCGTTCCGGAGATTATTGTACCTGTCAATTTTCTTAGGCATAACAGGTCCGGTGTGAGAATGAGTTGCACTGATCATCACGTAGCCGGGGCTTATTCCCGTATTCTTTTCAATCAGCTTTCTTGCTGCTGAGACAATCTCCGCCGGTACGGATATCAGGTCGCACGAAATAACAACTGCTTTGACTCCGTCTTTTTCAAAAACAATGGCTTTGGCGAAAAGGTCATCGTGAACACCATCTGCCGCCCGGTCATAATAATAGCCTGCCAGTGGTGCTCCCGGGGGCGGAGTGATTTTCACCGCAGCTGAACCTGTTTTCAGATCACCGGCAATAGTGTTCAGTGAAAGGAAACATACAGCCAGCATGAATGTAAGTTTTGGAATGAAAGCGTTCTTTTTCATCACTGATCATTTTTGCTTATTTACAAACTTTGAATGAGGTAATACATTGACTGGTATTCCTTTCCCACTTCGAAACGGAAGACTCCGTCTTTATACTCCGAAGGTATATAGCCGGTTATAAAGCCCCGGGGATTAACAGACATGACCCGTAGATTGCTCCTGCCGGTCCTGATCTCAATCACAGCTTCAATGACGTTGACCTGTACAGGTCCGTGTCCCGGGTCCAGCTGAACAGTATGATCTTCATTATATCTGCTCCCGGTATTGTCAGCCCGTCCTACTGTAGTCAGCAGCATATTCGGGGAAGCGGATATCGGATCATCGGTCAGGCTGCTGACAGCAACAGTTGCAAAATCGTTCTTCACACTGATTGTCAGATCCGTCAGTTTTACCGGACCTTCCCCACCGGTGAATCCGTATACTGCTTTTGTCCGGGGAGTATCAATCCAGCCAAATTTTTTGGTGATATTTCTGTAAAGTTCCTTGGTGTCAGATATTACTTCTCCCTTGCCGGTATCAGCAAAAGGCTGATCTGAATCAGCCAGTCCGGCGGATATGCTTTCGTCCCCGGGCAGAACTATTTTTATTCGTTGTTTTTCTGCTGCAAGGGGCAGGGCTTTAATGGCGGAAGTGGCTGAGATATCCTTCAGTTTAATATAGCTGATCTTTTCCGGCGTTTGAACATCTCCTCTGCGCATGATAAGTGCCGCATGGTAGAAAAGTCCGAATTTCGCCGGGTCATTGAATGTATCAAATACCCCGCCCCTGTAATAAACTCCGCCTATTGCATCAGAAGTGATTGGTTTTCCGATCATATCCACATCTTCATCATTACCATAGCGGTAGGTATGAATGGCAAATCCACCCCATCCCTGCATTGCTCCGACAGCGGCCATCAGCAGGGGGCTTTCTGCCCTCCATTCATTTGGCCATGGATTATCCCATTCCGACACGAAAAACGGCTTGCCCGCAACATTATAAAAGGAGAGTCCCGTGAGCATGTTGCCGGTACTGCCAGTCATCGGATCGTTCATGAACCTTTTATTATTCATTCCCCATATTCCGAAGGTGTACCAGTAGGCATGGCTGTCGGTGAAATCGCCTATGGTCTGTGCCGACAGATGGGCAGCGTTCCTGGTCCAGTTTGTTCCTGCTACAGGAATCTTTACACCTGTTTCCCTCATGTGGGAAATCATTTCCCGATAGTAATCCCTGCTTACATCTGTGAAAAACTGCAGCATGGTATTGTCTGTCACGGTAAAATCCACGTTCCCTTCAGGCAATCTGATTTTTCCCTTTTTAGCCCAGCTCCGGTACATTTTTTCCAACTCGCTTCTATAGGGTTCAAGGCTAACCTTCTGACTGAAGAGGTCATTTTCATTTGTCACCTCAACCAGTACTATTGCCGGATCATCCTTATATGCCAGTTTTGTGTAAGGATTAACATGCGTCCACAGATCATAGTTGAATTTTTTCTGTAATTCTATCAGCTTCCTGTTGAATGTGCTGTAGGGTTTTGCAGCATCACCAAGCTGTTCCGCTGCCTCAACACCATCTCCCGTTTTGAATCTCCTGTATGTGAGCAGGTCCATGTAAATATATATGCCTTCTTTCTTCAGGTTGTATATGAGGTAATCCAGCCTGTCCATGCTATCAGGATCGAGATTCATTGTATTTGTTTTGTTCTCACCCGGGGAGCATTGAAAAATATTCGGAGAAGCCCATTCAGCATCCATCTGGTGAAACCTTACGATGTTCACTCCGGTTTTAGCAAGCCGTTTTGCTATACGGGCACTGTGTTCGTGCGGGGGAAAACACTGTCCGCTATTGAAATTCGTACCCCAGAATCTTGCAGGTGTTCCATCCTCAAAAACAAATTCATTGCCTCTGACCTGCAGGAAACCATGCTTGCCCGCAGGTTTTTCCCCGGCAAATATGAAGGATAAGTCTACCGGCATATCATCCCATGGCAGGCTATAAGGGATGGTTTTCCCCGGGGAAATTTCCTGTGCGGTCATATCCGCTGCAGAACCTGATTCGTTTAGCGTAATTGAGGATGAAAGAAGCAAAAGTATGAAAACTGCAGAAAAGGATTTCCCTTTTTGCAGGAGCAGCAGGAACTTACTTTTCCCATTGTGATCATACAGTATTCTCCTTTTCATAGTATAAATATTTATTGTTTAGGTAAAAGTACCGGTCTTTGAATTTTGGTTTATTCTCAACCTGATCATTGAACCTGCCAAAGTGAACTGATCATTTCCAGGGTTTTTTCAACCAGTTCCTGTCCGCCTTCCGGTCCCATCAGTGTGCTTGCCGGGACAGCGCCGTAGGATCCCCCGGCGACGGAGCGTTGCGGAGGTAAATAAGATCCGCTTCCGGCAAGCTGAACAAGAAAAGTCTGTATGGCAGGACTGCGCCCCTTTATTCTCATTCCGTAATCGAGGTAGAGTTCGAAGGGATTCGTGGCAATCACCATGTCGCCTATCCTCAGGACATGAACCTCAACCGGCATCCGGGGCTGTATCTTCTCCAGCTCATACCGTTCCTTTACGCTTTCACCCCTTTTCATCAGGGTATGGATTTGCGAAATACCGGTGTACCAGCGTGGTTTCAGGGTGGCATCGGGATTATTCCGGATTTCACTTATCAGCTCATTATATTGCTCTCTGTAAGTTTCTGATTCCCTGAGAGCATTATTTACATCAGCTGTGTCAATGAGTCTTCTCGAAAGCTCAACGATTTCCATTTTGTGCTCAAATACCGGATCCCGGTCAATACTGCTTTTCATATACGGCAGTATTGAGGTGACTGCATCGGCTATTCTCAGGGCAATCTGTTTCCTGTGTGCCAGAGTCTGGCCGCCGGTTATACTGTCGGAGAACATCAGCTTCTGCATTCTTGCCTCAGCTTTTTCACCGATCAGGACATGCGGCGACTGGTCTCCCGCGGCACTGCACTGGGGAAGGATATGTATTTCATCTCCAAGTCTTCCGCGAAGCTCAATCCTCGTCTCGTTCCAGTAATCGGCACTGATCATGAACCTGCCTTCGGTGACCTGGGCCGGACAAGGGACGTTTACCACTATGCCGGTGAGATTGTTCCTGTCATCCCAGGTATATAGCAGGTTCAGGGAATGATCCTCATATCCTTCCACATGACTGAACCCGGGAGTGTCAGGTCTTTTATACATAGTTGATCTGCCATCCTTGTCAACAGTCAGTCTGTTGTGACCCACAACGGCATGGCCCAGCCCAAAACTTATTCCCCCGGCCCTGCGGCTTTTCCATGCCTTTTCCGCGGCCCGGGCTATACGCTCTGCGATATATTTCTGGCAGTCGGCAGGAGACAGAACATCAAGCTCAACACCGTAAACGCTTTCCGAATTCCGGGCTGATCCGACAAGCGGAGCTGTGTGGGTATGTGTGGCATTGAGGAAGATCTGTTCCGGACTGACTTCAGGAATGGTATGCTTCAGGAGCTCCCTTACATTATCCCTCAGGTTGTCGGGGGAGCCATCACGCATGCCGTCACTGATACTTACCAGATCGCAGCTGATCATAATGATTTTCGCTGAAGAAGGCCCGCTGCCGCTCTCAAGAGCAAGAGCCGTTGCCGTAATGGGATCCATTACACCCTCCATGACCCGTGCATGAAATTGTCCGGCTATGAGCACAGGTTTGTCGGGTGTGATGTCGGCGGATGCCCAGCCGATTTTGAAATTTCCTGAATGCTCATGTAAATCCGCTGAAATCAGGAATACTGCAATCACACTCATTAACAGTGACCGTTCAAGGACATTACAAATATGTTTCATGATGATTTCGTTTGTTTTTGCCTGAATACTTCATAAGTTTAAAAATACGGATAAAACCTGACTCCCGTGCACCTCCGGTGAGTTTGCCGGAATCATCAGGCGCGACGGATGTTTCTAGCGGCGCCGTATCACTCTTGTCTTGTAAAGGTCTATGTCAGGAACCGTAATGGTTTTGTCAGGATTCCTGGAATAGATGTTATGTGTCCACCAGCTGATCTCTCCTTTTGTATAAAGCAGTTCCCCCGTGGATTCATTGTAGTTGACGGATTTCACATTCCTGACATCCTTAAGCAATTCAAATTCACGAAATTGTTCATCAGGGATGTCAAAGGTCCATACTCCGTTGTGTGTGGTTATTATAAGCCTGTCGTCCGTAATGTTATTCAGATCGTGGCCGCCGTTATCCGGCAATTGCCATTTCCTGTCCGGTTGCAGTGAGGGATTGTCAGTATCCCAGTCTTTCAGTGAATATGACCGGAGTTCGTCAAAGCCCAGGGCAAACAATCTTTGATACCGGGGCATCCACACCACTCCGTGACCGGAATAAAGGCTGTCCTGGTAAATTACCTTATCCGGTTTCCCGATATCGAATAACTGAATGCAGTTTCCTTCGGGATTTGTTGACAATGCAACGACAATCCTGTCGCCCGGCAGTAATTCAGCCGAGTGAGCCATGGGGACATACGCATAAAACAGGCTTTTCTTTGTTTTCCTGTCTGTCAGAACCACTCCGCCTGATGATGAAGCAATGAGTATCTTTTTATTGTTGTCAACCGGTTTGCATTCATCGGTGGTTCTCATATATTTCAGGTAATCCCCGGGCAGATCGTCAATCTCGCCTATTTTCCACTTCCAGGTAATAAACACATTTGTATCGGCCGACTTGTTTCTGTCAATAATTATTACCTGGTCATCTCCGCAGGCAATTATTTCATCAGCAGCTTCCGAGCAGGCCGGAAAAAGAAGAACAGTCAGAAAAGGTAAAAGGAAGGCAATTCGTTTCATAGCTTTGATTTTTTAAAGTGACGCGACAAGCTTGATTTCCCGTGCCGGATATGGGTAAGCAAACCCGTTTTCCCGTAAAGATAAAAAAAAGGAAGAAGAGGGAAGTTCTGCATGCCGTATCCGGTGCAAAAGGACCTTGCAAAGCCAGCCGGAAATAAAAGTCCGGATCTGCCGTATTGCTGAACATTTAGCTGGTAATTCTGTTTATTTACTGATGAGAAAAGCACTTGCCATATTAATTACAGGCCTGATGTTCCTCACTGGAATGAGGATAAGCATAGACCACCATTACTGCGGCGGGGAACTTGCTGCCAGGCGCTTGTCCCTTACAGGTACAGCGGCATCGTGCGGGATGGAAGATCAGAAACATTCCTTCTCATTTCAAACAGAATTCGGCAGTATTTGTTGTGAGGATCAGTTTGCTTCATATGGCATAAACAATATATTCATACCTGAATACTTCAGACTGACACATCCGGACGGCGGCAAAAAAGTCCGTTTTTTTCAGGCTCCGCCCCCGCATCTGTCACCTGCAGTTTCTGATCAGACTGAAACGGCTTTCCGGAACAAGCCTCCCGGTGAGAAGCCCGAGTCAGAAGTTTCCCTGTCCAGGATCTGCGTTCTGCGGATCTGATTGTTTGCCTCTCTTCACCCGGCTCGCCGGTACAGGAAATAATTGCCGGCCCGGGTCCCGATACCATATTGTTACGTCTTATCATTAACACTAAAGAGAATCAGAGATGAAATCATTCAATTTTGCTTTTGCAGTGTTGCTGATGGCAGGTTTGAGCATGTCGGCCGCTGCACAGACCGGTCAGCCGGACCGGACGGACAGATCAGTCCCCGGGACTGAATCTGTCAGAACCGAATCCTTCAGGGTATGGGGAAAATGCGGTATGTGCAAGACACGCATTGAGACGACTGTAAAAAGTGAAGGAGCATCCGCTGCATCATGGGATCAGAAAACACAGTTGCTGACTGTAAGCTATGATCCTGCCAAAACAAACAGTGATGCGCTCAAAAAAAAGCTGGCAGCCGCCGGTCATGATACCGAAAAGTACAAGGCTCCGGATGATGTTTATTCAAAGCTTCCGGCATGCTGCCATTATGAACGTTCAAAATAGGCAGACAGGTTTCCGGGCTGACGGCCGGCGCGGGATGTGTATTACATTCTTTCTGTAAATCAAAATGTTTAACAGGCTGGTAAAATATTTTCTGGAGAACAGGGTGGTAGCCTTTCTGCTGTTCATCATTTTCGTGGTGGCAGGTCTGATTACCATGCCTTTTGATAAGAAGGTTTCCTTTCTGCCTGAAAGCCCGGTTCCCGTTGACGCTCTACCTGATATAGGTGAGAATCAGCAGATTGTTTCTACTGAATGGATGGGAAGATCACCCAGGGACATACAGGACCAGGTGACCTATCCGCTGACCACTGCCCTGCTTGGAATACCCGGTGTTCAGACTATCCGGAGCAGTTCAATGTTCGGAATGTCATTTATTTACATAATTTTCAATGACAATGTGGAGTTTTACTGGAGCAGGTCACGGATACTTGAAAAACTCAATTCCCTGCCTCCGGGCACTCTGCCTGCAGGTGTGCAGCCATCCCTTGGTCCGGATGCAACCGCACTCGGTCAGGTATTCTGGTATACACTTGAGGGCCGTGATCCGAAAACCGGACTGCCGGCCGGGGGATGGGATCCCCAGGAGCTGAGGGCAATTCAGGACTACTATGTGAAATATTCACTTTCAGCGGCCGAAGGTGTTGCGGAAGTGGCTTCGGCAGGAGGGTTTGTAAAAGAATACCAGGTTGATCTTGATCCGGATGCTCTAAGGGCATTCAATGTTTCCGTCAGGGATGTCATGCATGCCGTTCAGAGCAGCAATCTCGACATAGGAGCGGAAACAATTGAACTCAATTATGCCGAATACCTGATAAGAGGGCTGGGTTATGTGAAAAGCCTTGAGGATCTGGAGTATTCAGTTGTTGCAGTAAGGAATAACATTCCCGTCCGCATCAGGGATATTGCAAGGGTCAGTTTCGGACCATCTCCGCGCAGGGGAGGCCTCGACAAGTCGGGTTCCGAAGCAGTTGGCGGTGTGGTAGTAGCCCGTTACAGGTCAAACCCCTGGGCTGTGATCGGCAATGTAAAGGACAGGATAGCGGAGGTGGAGGCCGGTCTCCCTCAGAAGATACTCCCTGACGGAACAGTTTCAAAAGTGACCATAGTTCCTTTTTATGACCGCACAGGACTTATCAGGGAAACCATCGGTACGCTGGAAACAGCTCTCTCCCATGAAATACTTATAAGTATTATCGTAATACTGGTACTGCTTCTGAACCTCAGAGCCTCACTGATAGTGTCGGGCCTCCTGCCGGCCGGGGTGCTCATGACATTCATCCTGATGAGACTGGCAGGGATAGAGGCAAACATTGTTGCATTATCGGGTATTGCCATTGCCATTGGAGTGATGGTTGACATAGGGATAGTGGATGTGGAAAATATACTCCGGCATCTGGAAATGCCTGAGAACCGCGGGGTGAAAGGGGAAAGGCTGCTGAAAGTCATATATGAGGCTACCGTGGAGGTAAGGGGTGCTGTGGTCACTTCGGTTTCCACAACGATTGTCAGTTTCCTTCCGGTTTTTGCAATGCAGGCACAGGAAGGAAAACTGTTTCATCCTCTGGCCTTTACCAAAACCTTTGCGCTTCTCTCAGCATTTATTCTCGGTATAGTAATCCTTCCCACCCTGGTCTATCTGTTTTTCAATATCACATCCGGGAGAAAAACCACCAAAAAGGCCTGGAACTTTTTACTGATTGCCTCAGGACTGATCATAGCGGCGGTCTGGCAGACATGGCCCGCACTTGCCCTTACTGCGGCAGGTATCAACAACCTCCTTGCAGGAAGGTGGAGTGAAAGGCGGAAGAATTACCCGGGTCATATAAATATAGCCATTGTGGTACTTTTTGCCCTCTGGTATCTGGCAAAAGGCTGGCTTCCGCTCGGGCCTCACAACAGCCAGTTTGTCAATTTTCTCTTTGTTGCGGGGATAGTTGCTGTCATTCTCCTGGCACTCATGTCGCTGGTCCGTTATTATGAAAATATTATGGGATGGGCCCTCAAGAACAAGCTGAAATTCCTTTTAATTCCGGGAGCCACTCTGCTTTTCGGATGGCTTGCCTGGATGGGTTTTGACAGAACCTTCGGCTTTATTGCCGGCAGCTTTGAAAAGGCCGGCTGGAAGAAAATAAGGCAGACCGCCCTGTGGCAGGGTGCATCCGGTATTTTCCCCGGAGCCGGCAAGGAATTCATGCCGGCCCTTGATGAGGGTTCGTTTCTGCTTATGCCCACAAGCATGCCTCACACGGGCATTGAGAAGAATCTTGAATACATAGAGATCCTTGACAGACGGGTCGCCGCCATTCCTGAAGTGGAAGCAGCCGTCGGCAAATGGGGAAGGGTTAACTCGGCCCTCGATCCCGCTCCCGTGCAGATGTTTGAAAATACGATCAATTACCGGCCTGAATATATTCTCGACGAAAACGGGCGCAGGATGCGCTTCCGTACTGACCGTACAGGTAGTTTCATATTGAAGGGCGACTTGAAATATAACTCCGGATCAGATAAATTCAGGCTTATTCCGGCTGACAGCCTGATACCTGACAGGAAAGGTGATTTTTTCCGGCAGTGGAGGCCGGAAATAAAATCGCCCGATGATATCTGGAAAGAGATCGTAAAGGCAACTGCCATTCCGGGTCTGACTTCAGCGCCGAAGCTGCAGCCCATTGAGACCAGGCTGGTGATGCTGTCCACGGGGATGCGTGCTCCGATGGGACTGAAGGTTTACGGTCCCGACCTGGAGGCGATTGAGCATGCCGGCCTGCAGTTTGAGAAAGCACTGAAGGATGTGCCTTCGGTCAATCCTTCAACAGTCTTTTATGACCGGGCCGTTGGTGCCCCGTATATTGAAATCAGACTCAGGAGGGAGGCAATGGCCAGATACGGGATTACGGTAAGTGAGCTGCAGGAAGTGCTGCAGGTTGCTGTCGGGGGTATGTCCCTCACAACTTCGGTTGAGGGCCGTGAACGATTCCCCCTGAGAGTGCGCTATGCCCGTGAACTGAGGGACAATCCTGAAGATCTCGGAAAGATACTGATACCTGCTGCCGGTGGTATCCAGGTACCGCTCGGGGCCGTAGCAGATATTGACTATACAAAAGGTGCGCAGATGATACAGAGTGAAAACACCTTCCTTGTTGGTTATGTGATTTTTGACAAGCATGAGGGGAAAGCGGAGGTTGATGTTGTCAATGAGGCAGCCGGGATTCTCAGGGCGGGAATCGATTCCGGGGATATTGAACTGCCCCCCGGGGTAAGCTATAAGTTTGCCGGCAACTATGAGCATCAGATCAGGGCAACCAAAAGACTATCAGTCGTAATACCCCTCAGTCTTATCATAATTCTTTTTTTGCTCTATCAGAGATTCCGGACGATTACCGCTTCATTCATACATTTCTCGGGAGTGTTTGTGGCATTTGCCGGAGGCTTTATCATGCTGTGGCTGTACGGCCAGGACTGGTTTATGAATTTCAATCTGGCCGGAATGAATATGCGTGAACTGTTTCAGATGCACACCATAAATCTGAGCGTTGCCGTTTGGGTCGGATTTATTGCCCTTTTCGGAATTGCGACGAATGACGGGGTTCTGATGGGCACCTATATTCATCAGATTTTTGAGGAAAGGCAGCCAGCCACTGTGAATGAGGTGAGAAAGGCAGTGCTTGATGCGGGGAAGAAGCGTGTAAGACCTGCAATGATGACCACAGCGGTTGCCGTGATTGCATTGCTGCCGGTTCTCTCGTCAACAGGGAAGGGATCGGATATAATGGTTCCCATGGCAATACCTGCTTTCGGAGGTATGCTTATACAGGTAATGACAATTTTCGTCGTACCCCTGTTTCAGGCGATCTGGAGAGAAACGGAAATAAACAAGTCAGCCGCTCCCGGCCCGGCGGAAAGAATTATAACCGAAGGAACTCAGTAAACAAATCATACATATTGAATAATGCAGGAGAAAGAAAAACATATAACGAAAAGCGGTTCTGCAGGTTCGGGAAATAACAGCGGTCTGATTCATTCAGGCAGGAAAAGGGCTCTGCTTTATATTGCCTCCTTTTATGTCTTTTTATTTTCGCTTTCTCCACTGCATTCACAGGAGGATTCCCTTAAAAAATATATTGAGATTGCCGTTGCGAACAATCCATCCCTGCTGAAAAAAGACAGTGAATATGAGGCTTTTCAGAAAAAAGCAGTACAGGCAGGAAGTCTGCCGGATCCTCAGCTTGATGCCGGGCTGTTTCTTTCGCCGATGGAGATCGTCAGTGGCAGGCAGTACGCGGATCTTCGTCTGATGCAGATGTTCCCCTTGTTTGGTGTGCTGAAGAATGCGGAAGATGAGATGAGGCTGCTGGCCCGGGCGAAACGGGAGGAGTATATTGATTCGGAACTGGAGCTTGTCTACAATGTCAGACGGACCTGGTACGAGCTTTTCAGGCTGAGGAGGGAGATCGGCATTTCGGAAAAGAACCTGGAGATACTCAGGCAGATTGAGCAGCTGTCACTTGTCAGGTACAGGACGCCGGCAGCAGAGACGGAGGCAGAGGGGGGAGGACTGACGGATCTTTACCGGATCCGTATTGAGGAGGGTGATCTCAGAAACAGGATAGCGGGTCTGAAACGACGTGAAGAGTCAGCTCTGGCCCTGTTCAACAGTTATCTTGACAGGCCCCCGGCAGGCTATGTATATACCGGGGACAGCCTGTACCGTGACACTCTCATGCTGCTGATGCCCGGGTTTTCTGATCCCGTAAACGGCAACATCCCCGCACTGAAGATGATAAGTCTGGAGACAGAATCTTACGAAGCAAGGAAGAAAACGGCAGCTGGCCTTGGCTATCCCATGATCGGACTTGGATTAAGCTATTCGGTAATAGGGAAAAGTGATATGTCAGGTTCACCGATGAACGGAAAGGATATGCTCATGCCTATGGTTTCGGTCACCCTTCCCGTGTACAGGAAAAAATATGCGGCCATGCGGGAGGAGGCAGAGCTTCTTGAACGGGCAAGCTCACAGAACTACCGTGCCGTGTCTAACTCCCTCACCGCGGATTGGTACGCTGCAATGCAGATGTACCGGGATGCGGAACAGAGAATGGATGTTTATGATGAACAATATGTGCTTGCATCAAAAACACTGGAAATAATGCTCAAAGGCTTTTCAGCCTCTTCTGTTCTGCTTACGGACGTCCTGCGTGTTATTCAGCAGACACTGGATTATGAACTGATGCAGGTCGGGGCACTCACCGATCTGAACACAGCCGCTGCATGGCTGAAACGTTTGATGGCGGTCAGGGAAAACCGATAAAAAACAAAAGTATGAAGAGGAAAATATATTACAGGATATTTAAGGGCCGGTGGCCGGTTTACATTCTGCTTTTACTCCTGGGTGTTCTGCTGGGCAGGGTGTTCTTTCATTCCGGCGGACATGAAGACTCTGCCGGCCATCAGCATGCAGGGGAGGAAAAAGTTGAGATCTGGACATGTTCAATGCACCCGCAGATAAGAATGACTGAACCAGGGAAATGTCCTATTTGCGGGATGGATCTTATACCGCTTGTTTCCGGCGGTACGGTTCACCATGATCATGATGCTGTTCATCTGTCCAGGGAAGCTGCGGAACTGGCCAATGTGCATACAACAAGGGTAGCCGCCGGAGATCCCGCAGGGGAGATCAGGCTTTACGGAATGGTACAGCTCGATGAACGGCTGCTGCAAAGCCAGGTCTCCCATGTTTCAGGCCGTATAGAAAAATTGTTTGTGAACTTTACCGGTGAAACTGTTACTGCCGGACAGAAGCTGGCTGAAATTTACTCACCCGAACTGGTAACGGCCCAGCAGGAATTGCTGGAGACAGCCGGAACCAGGCAGATACAGCCTCTGCTTTATGAGGCATCAAGGGAAAAATTACGTCATCTGAAACTAACTGACGACCAGATCTCGGCAATTGAGAATTCCGGTACGATAATAAGCTCTTTCACGGTAGTGTCAAATACTTCAGGCACTGTTATTTCCCGGAGGGTAAGCACCGGAGATTACGTATCGCGCGGCACTGTTTTGTATGACATAGCAGGCCTGTCCCGGGTATGGCTCATGCTGGATGCCTATGAATCTGATCTTCCGTTCATCAGGACGGGGCAGCAGGTAAGCTTCAGGGTTGAGGCAGTACCGGGAAGGGATTTTTCAGGAACTGTTGCCTTTGTTGATCCCCTTATCGATCCGCTGACCCGTGTGGCTGGTGTAAGGGTGGATGTTGGCAACCGTTCCGGAATGCTGAAGCCGGGCATGTTTGCAACCGGAAGTCTTGTATCTGACATGGCAGCATACCGTAACAGTATTGTGGTTCCGAAATCAGCCGTGCTGTGGACCGGGAAAAGGTCGATAGTATATGTTAAGGATCCTCAGGCGGATGAACCGGTTTTCAGGCTGAGGGAAGTGAAACTGGGACCGGCAATCGGGAATGCCTGGGTAATCACCGGCGGGCTGGCAGAAGGTGAGGAAATAGTGACCCGCGGAACATTCAGTGTGGATGCGGCCGCACAGCTGGAGGGCAAACCCAGTATGATGAACCGCACTGAGAGTGGCGGGCCCGGTGAATCAGCGGAGGCCTCGGAGCCGGCCGGCATCCGTGACATGCGGAGTATGCCTCTTCCCGGAGACAGCCGGAGCGAAGTGAAAAACAGGGTTGTCAGCCGGGTTTTCGTCAGACAACTTACGGATGTGCTGGAGCATTATCTTCTGGTCAAGAATGCCCTGGTGCTTGATGATCCGGACAAGGCCGGACAGGAGGCTTCCGGTCTCCGGCAGGCACTGGACAGGACAGACATGAACCTGCTGACCGGCGATGATCATGTAATATGGATGGATCTTTCGAAGAGAATCTCTGACGGGCTGTCAGTATTGTCCGGTTCCGGTGACCTGGAAAGGCAGCGGAAAGGCTTTCAGCTTGTGAGCGATAATCTTTACACCGCCATCCGTACTTTCGGCCTGGCGGATAAGACAGTCTATTACCAGTACTGCCCGATGTATGACAATGACAGGGGCGGGTACTGGCTCAGTGAGGATGAGGCAGTACGTAATCCTTATTTCGGTAATATGATGCTCACCTGCGGGGAAACAAAAGAGAAGCTGAGTTACTGAAAACTTCCCCGGAAGATTCAGTGTAATATTTGCGGATGCTTCAGATCCGCTGTATTCACTCGGGAAGATCCCATATGCCGGCAGCCCTTTCCACTTCAATAAGAGCAGCGGTATAATCAAACCAGGTATCCAGCTGGCTGAGCTGCAGGTCCATGAATGTCCTCTGTGCATTTAAAACATCAACCAGTCCTGTTTCTCCCCTCTGATAGGCATAGATGCGTCCCTGAAGTATTCTCCCCGCAGTTTCTGCAAGGCCCTTGCTGAACTGTTCAGCCTTTTTTGCCTGGGTGATGAAGTTATTGTATGCCTGCATCATCTCTGTGTATATCTGCAGTTCAGTTTCGTTGCGCAATTCCTGATTCTGCCGGATTTCGGCCTCGGCAGCCCTTATTTCCCCCCGGTTCATTCCGGAGAACTTGATCGGGAAGGAGAGACCGGCTGTTACTGCATTGAATGCGGGAGCAGGAGCTATCTCATTTAAAACAATTGAGTTATATGAATATCCTGCTTCCAGGTTGAATTCAAACGCCCTGTTTGCCCTGAGCAGGCCGAGGTTTTTCTCCGATACTTCCTGGGATTTGACCGCTATCAGCAATTCAGCGCGATTCTCAAATGCCTTTTCCAAAAGACCGTCAATGCTGAAATGGAATACCGGATCAGGAAAATCTCCTGAAGCCATATCGAGGCTGCTTGAAAACTTTTTTCCCTGAAGCTGCATAAGATCCATGCCACTGTTCTGCATTTCCGCCAGGCTTTGCATTACTTCAGTCAGGTAAGCCATGGCTTCAAGTGACGACTGCATTGCATCGAGCCCGGTGGCATCGCCTGCATTCAGTCTGATACTGTCGGCAGATGCAAGCTTAACCAGTTGTTCATAGATGGAAAGATGGATCTCGTATTTTTTCTGATCACGCAGGCAGGCGTAATATGCCATGGCAGCATCTGCCCGGAGATTCTGAAAATAGAGGTCCAGCATCATCTGTGACAGTTCGTGCCTTGATTTTGCCAGAGAAATACCGGCTTTTCTCCTGTTCCCGAGACTGACGGGATAAGATATTTCCGATTCGAAAGCCTGGCCCATCTGCAGACGTGCATCTTCATTATTGACGTATGTCAGGCTTATTTCAGGATCGGGAAAGATGCGTGCCGCCTTCAGCTCAGCCTCAGCAATGCTCACTGAAAATTTCTCGGCAATATATCCGATGTTCCCCTGAACCACGGCTGACAGGTATTCAGTGAAGGATACAGGATTATATGCGAATGTGATTTCCTGCTGTGCCCTCAGCAGCTGAGGAGCCGGGAGGAGAATTATTATTAGCAAAAGGGCTTTGACACTGATTTTCATCTGGGATTTGTGGTTACTCTGTTATTGTTCTTTTTTAAAAACCTCAGTTCCAATAAATAGTAAAGGGCCGGAAGGGTGGCCAGTGTTATCACTGTTCCGAAGGCAAGGCCGTAAACAATCACTGTTGCAAGTGGCCGTTGAACATCGGAGCCGATGTTTGTGGCCAGGGATGCAGGCAGCAGTCCCAGAATGGCAACAGCGGAGGTCATCAGTATCTGTCTCAGGCGATGGGAAGCACCGTCTGTTATTGCTTTTTCAAGTTCCGTTCCTTCCTTCCTGAGATGGTTTATGTGGGTGATCATGAGCACTCCGTTCATCATGAACATTCCGAAAAGTGCAATGAATCCTACTGCAGAGGAGACATTCAGGCTCATCCCCGAAATATTTAATGCCACCATACCCCCAAATATTGAGAGAGGCAGCATTGCCATCTGCAGCCAGGCCTGTCTGAAATTTCCAAAATTCCAGTATAGCAGCAGGAACATCAAAGCCAGTGAAAGAGGAACGATGAGAATCAGCCTGGTGAATGCCCTTCTCTGGTTTTCAAACTGGCCGCTCCATTTCAGACGGAAGTCATGATGGTTGTATTTCACTTCCTTTTCAATCAGTGCACTGGCCTCACTGTAAAAGGAGCTGATGTCGCGGTTCCGCAGATTGACCCTTACCGTAAGGAAACGTTCATTTTCTTCCCTGTTGATGATTCCGGGGCCTGTAGTGGTTTTTATTTCCGCTACCTGTGACAGGGGTATTCTCGATCCGGAGGCTGTTGTGAGAAGCAGTGAACCGATACGGTCGGGAGTTTCCCTGGACTTTTCCGTATACCTGCAGATCACGTCATAGACCCTGTTTCCTATGAATATCTGTGAAACAGCCTTTCCGCCGATTGCCACTTCAATAAGTTCTGACACATCAGATACGTTCAGACCGTGAAGGGCGATTTTTTCACGTTCTGCATGTATCTGGAGCTGGGGCAGGGGAGGTTCCTGTTCAATGCTGACATCTTCAGCTCCTTTTATTTCCCTGATGAGGTCGGCGATTTCATCGGCTATTCGTCTGGCTTCAATGAGATCTTCACCGAAAATTTTGATCGCCAGATCGCTGTGTGATCCTGCAATCTGATCCATAACCATGTCAATGATCGGTTGGGAAAATCCTATCTCATATCCCGGCAATCTTTCCAGGTCTGCAGCCAGTTCCGCTATGAGGTCATCCTTTCTTTTCCCCCGTTTCCACTCGCGGTAGGGGATAAGCCCGACCCCGCATTCTGCATGCGATATTGAAAAGGGGTCGGTTCCTTCATCATCCCTCCCTACCTGTGTCATTGCATATTCAACTTCCTCATATTTTATCAGATGGTTTCTGAGTGTGTCAGCCATGGCTCTGGACTTGTGAAGGGCGATTCCCGGCGGAAGCTGTACCTGCAGCCATAATGAACCTTCATCCAGGGAAGGAAGAAAATCTTTTCCTACGGTAAATGTCAGTACTACGGTTAAAGCGAGAATTAATCCCAGTGGCAGGAAAACCCTCCGCGGCTTTCTGAGGAGCTTCACATTGTATTTGTGGTACAGCACTGTCAGTTTCTCCAGCCATTTATTATGGTAAACCTTCCGGGGCTTCCGGTAAATTGTGAATGAAAGGCCGGGTATCATGATCAGTGCGACAGCCAGGGCTCCCAGGGTTGCAAACCCCACCGTATAGGCCATGGGTGCAAACATTTTCCTTTCGATCCTTTCAAAGGTAAACAGGGGCAGATAAACAATGATGATGATGAGCATTGCAAAGAAGATCGGCTTTCCCATCTCCACGCTTCTTTTGGCAATGTTGTCAACAGACAGCATGGCATCCGGCTCTTCCTCCCTTTTGCGCAGAACAGTCTCAAGCATAACAATGGCACCTTCAACGAGAATGCCGAAATCAATTGCACCCAGGGAAAGGAGGTTTGCCTGTATGCCGAAAAAATACATGAAAATGAATGCAATCAGAAGAGAAAGCGGTATTGTGATTGCAATAACCAGGGCACTTCTCCAGCTGCCGAGGAATATTATCAGGACTCCGACAACCAGCAGAACCCCGTATGATATTGTATGTGAAACGGTATTCAGTGTGGCTGAAACCAGATGTGTCCTGTCAAGGAAAACCCTTATTGTAACATCTTCGGGGAGGATTTTCTCATTCAGCTCATCTACTGCCTTATGTATTTCCTTAAGCACCAGTGAGGGGTTTTCATACCGGAGCATTTGTACAATTCCCTGAACACTTTCCGACAGGTCGGTTGTCCTGTCTGTGTAGCCAAACACTCCCTTGCGTTCCAGGTTGCCATACTTGAGTGTTCCGAGGTCGTTTATGTATACGGGGATCCCGTGGGTTGTGCTGACAACGATTCTGCCAAGGTCCTCCAGATCCTGTATCAGTCCCACTCCCCGGATAGTGTAGCTCAGGTCGCCCCGGTCCATGAGGCTGCCGCCGGCATTTGAGTTGTTCCTCTCAATTCCTTCAATGACATCATTCAGGCTGATATCATATTTGTCAAGCTTGTCAGGTTCTATTTCTATCTGGTACTGGGTTGTAATGCCGCCAAAATTCTGAACGTCGGCCACGCCCGTAATCTGTTTCAGCCGGGGAATGATAACCCATCTCTGAAGATCGGTAAGTTCCCTGAGACTCTTACTGTTGCTTTCAATATAATAACGGAAGATCTCACCTGTGGGAGATGTGAGGGGGCCTATTTCAGGAGTTGCATCAAAGGGGAGGTCGATACCGCTGATTCTCTCCTGGACCCTCTGCCGTGCCCAGTAATCATCAATACCATCCTGAAATACCAGGAGAATGTTAGAAATGCCGAAAAGATTCTTGCTTCGCATTGTCTGAAGGCCCGGAAGGCCGTTCAGTTCGCGTTCGAGAGGTATTGTTATCTGCTGTTCAATCTCTTCTGTTGCAAGGCCGCTTACCTGGGTGATAACCTCAACCGTAACATCAGCGATATCCGGATAGGCGTCTACGGGCAGAACAATCCAGGAATATATTCCTATGCCGGCTATTATAACAAAGATGGTGGCTATCAGGAGCCTTCTGTTTATGAATAATCTGAATAATCTATGCATGGCAACACACTCTTAGCGAAGGTATATACCTCCATCAGTTACAATAATATTTCCCTTATCAAGCCCTGAACGGACCAGCAGCAGATTATTGCCAACTGATTTCACACTGACCTCTCGCCTGGCATAAGCGCCTTCTCCGGTCTGCAGGAAGAGGTAACATACTTCACTATCCTGATATACAGCTTCAGAAGGAATGATAATCACATCCTTCATTGTGTGCCGGAAATTAACGGTGACAAACATACCCGATTTCAGTATCTTGTCCGGATTGCCGCATTCAACATATACTTCAACCGAACGTGTCTGTTCGTTCATGATATCACTGATATAGATAATCCTGCCCCTGAGCGGCCTGTCCGGCATGCTTTCACTTATTATTTCCACCTCGTCATCTGCTCCTACGGCATAAAGATCTTTTTCCTTTACATTGGCCACGATTCTGACCCTGTCGAGACTGGCAACGGTAATTACCGGTTCAGCATCTGTCCTGAGGAACTGCCCCACCATTATTTCGTTCCTGACGATCTCGCCTGCTATGGGCGAGACGACGCTGAAGGGACGTGATATGTCAACATTGTCAGTGTCCTGTTTGTAAATCTTCAGCAGTTCAAGATTTTTCTCAAACTCCTTGTCTGCCAGATCATATTCCAGCCTGGCCTCCTCATATTCCTTTCTTGAAATGATCTCCGAATCGAACAGGTCCTTTTTGCGTCTGTAATTTATTTCCCTGATTTCCTTTTCCCGCTTTGCTTCAAGAAAAGTCCTGACCGATTCAAGGTAATCGGGGGAAAATATTTCAAACAGCGGAGTGCCTGCTGCAATTTTTTGGCCCAGTTTGACATTTGATCTGATTATCCTGCCGTCAAAAGGTACAGATACTTCGGCATAATTTCCGGGAACCGGTTTCACAATACCGAATGTTGTCAGTTCATAATGATATTCCCTGGGGTGGACTACATCGGTTTTCAGATTCGCGAGAAGCAGGGGGTCTCTTACTCTGAGACTGTCATTTTTCAGGTGGAAAATTTCGTGCCTGTGTTCTTCCTGCCGTCTTTTTGCTTCTCTTCTTCTCCGCTGCCCTGTTCTTTCCCGAGTGTGGTCAGGTACTGTCTTTTCATGAACGGGCTGGTTATTGCAGGATACAATGATCAGTAATAATATTGGTAATAAAATCCTTGGCATTTTTTTAGACTTAAAATATCAATATTGGGGGGGTGAAACAGTTTTAAGACCTGTAGCCCTTTTCAGATTATCCGGCTTCGGGATATCAGAGGAGTCTGAGCGGGGGAGGACCCCGGAATTTCAGGGGCAGAAAAGAAATAAGGCTGAAAAAGGGATTTCTGTAGTGCGGGACAATCGTGTAAGCGGGGCCTGACACAGTACCGGCCCGGGTTATGCTGAAGATGAAGCAGAAAACAATAGTGTTGAAAAGATGTATCAGGAGATAATCAGTTGCAGGATGCTTATGTACGGGATTGCCCTGTGAATCTGATTTAAAGGGATGGGAATGAACAATTATTCTGTCATCAACCTGATGGGCATGATGAAAGAAGTTATTGCCTGCAAATAAGAGCAAAAATATGGTCAGTAACGCTGACCCCTGGATCCTGAGTATGATATTTCTGTCCTTTTTCATTGAGCTTGGACGCAAATATACATAAATAGGATAATAAACTGGTTCATTGATTGACCGTTTTTAACCTGATCCTCTCATACTGCTCAGTGTTTAATCCCTCATCCTGCTATTAATCACTCCTTGGTCATAACCCCGGGGTTTCGCTCTTAAATCTTTCGTACCGTGTGTCCTAAATATTTTAACAATAAAAGTTCAGAACTCTGTCAGTCATCAGAGATCCTCGCCCGGCTGGAGGGGTGTGCCTGAAACTTTGCTGAACATCAGGCTAATACAAGCCTGAAATTTAGTTTTCCCCGTATTTGTCTTTCAGCTGATATTTTATACATTTGTGTGCAAATTTCTGGTCTTAATGGTTAATTCCACCTTATTTTTCATTATCCCTGTCCTTTCGCTTCTGGTTTTTGCAGTACCGAAGCATTTGAAGCATTACTTCACGCTGTTGTTTCTGCTGGCCGGCATGGTTCTCACCACGTCATGGAGTACCGGCATTCTTGCCGGATCAGCCGGAATCAGGGAAATACCGCTGTTTTCTCCATCTTACGGCACAGGAATTACTCTTGTAATCGATAATCTTGCAGCCTTCTTCATCCTGGTCATCAACATTACGGTTCTCACAGGCCTTCTGTATGCCAGGGGCTATCTTGCTCCATATCATCAGAGGATGCCGTCCTTCCGTTTTTCCATTCATTATTTTTCGTATATCTGGCTCTGGCTGTCAATGCTGATGGTTGTAATGCTGAGGGAAGGGGTGGCTTTTCTTATAGCCTGGGAGATAATGGCTCTTTCATCCTTTTTCCTTGTGATTTTTGAAGCGGAGGAAAGAAATATTTTAAAGACCGGCATCAGTTATCTCATCCAGATGCATATCGGGATGTTTTTCATACTGATTGCTTTTTTACTGGTTCAAAAGGCCACGGGCAGTATGAGTTTTGATGCCCTTGCGGGCTATTTTGCCGTACATCGCAATCTGCCTGTTTTTCTCCTGTTTTTTACAGGCTTTGCCATCAAGGCCGGATTCATCCCCCTGCATACCTGGCTTCCGGAAGCTCATCCTGCAGCTCCCTCCCATGTGTCCGGTGTAATGTCGGGGGTGATGATAAAAATGGGCATATACGGGATAATGAGGGTGTTGATACCCGTGCAGTCTGATCTTTTCGCCTGTGCGGCAATAATCCTGGTAATTTCCCTTTTATCAGGAATACTGGGGGTGATGATGGCCCTGGTACAGAAAGACCTGAAGAAGCTTCTGGCCTATTCCACAATTGAGAATATTGGCATAACAGGTATAGGCATCGGCCTGGGAATGGCCGGCAGGGCTCTTGATAACCACATGCTTGCCCTGCTTGGATTTTCCGGAGGATTGCTGCACCTGCTCAATCATTCACTTTTCAAATCCCTTCTCTTTTTCAGCTCCGGATCGGTTTACCGTGCCATCCATACCCGTAACATGGAGCGGATGGGGGGACTGATGAAAAAAATGCCACATACAGCAATGCTCTTTCTGGCCGGTTCACTGGCAATCTGCGGACTGCCTCCGTTCAACGGATTTATCTCGGAATATCTGATTTACATGGGGATGTTCACCAGTTTGCCTGATGCCACACTGTATCAGTCCATCCTGATCATAGGATCGCTTATCGGGCTTTCGCTTATCGGCGGACTGGCTGTTTTCTGCTTTACAAGGGCTTTCGGTATCGTCTTTCTTGGTGAAGCCAGATCTGAAACAGTAAATCATGCCGGCGAAGCAACAAAGGGGATGCTCGCCCCCCAGCTTGTTATCCTTGTACTGATATTGTTTATCGGACTGGCATCACCGTTAGTGGTGAAACCGGTTTTTAAACTGGCAGTCAGTATATGGGACCTGGAAAGCCAGTTGTTTATCCGCGGAACCTTTACATACAACCTGTCACAGATCAGTCTGGCAGGAGGAATTTTCATTGTCACACTTGCGGCAGTGCTCATATGGCGCAGTTTTCACCTGAGCAGAAGGATTACTGAAACGGGCCCGACCTGGGGGTGCGCATATACCGCCGTGACTTCAAGGCAGCAATACACGGCAACATCATTTGCATCCAACTATAGCGATATTGCAAAACCGGTGCTGCGCACCAGAGTGCAAACTGAAATAATAGGCGAGAGCGAGATTTTCCCCCGGAAAAGGAAATTTGAATTTCACAGCGAGGATATTTATAAAAGGAAGCTGGTTGACAGACCGGCAGGCTTTATTTCTGACCTGCTGAAAAAAATTGCGATGATGCAGACCGGCCAGATCAGGCATTACATTCTGTATGCCTTTGTTTTCATGCTGCTGGTATTGTTGCTTTCATTGTTTAACATTATTTGAGCATGGCAGGTTTTCTACTGATATTGGTTGCAGCCCTGTTTTTTCCGGGAGTAATCCTCCGGACAAAAAGCATTGCCTCGGGCCGGAAAGGTCCCGGAATATTTCAGCCCCTGAAAGACATAGCGGTTATGCTGAGAAAGGGAAGTGTTTTCAGCGACACAACGGGTATCATATTCCGGATAGCGCCATCCGTTGCTCTTGTGTCGGTTATTGTTGCAATGCTTCTGCTGCCCTTTGCCCAATACAAGGCACTGATCTCTTTTGAGGGGGATTTTATTTTTTTTGCCTACCTTCTGGCCCTTGGTAAGTTTTTCATGATTATCGCCGCTCTTGATACGGGAAGCAGTTTTCAGGGGATGGGGGCAAGCCGCGAGGCCCTTTACTCCATGATTGTGGAACCGGCTTTTTTCGTGCTGATGGCTACATTCGCCATGTTTACCGGATATACATCCTTTTCCGTAATATTCAATCATTTCTATATTACAGGGAATGATTATGTCTTTATATACAGCGTTATCGGAGCCTATCTGTTTATACAGATAGCCATGATCGAGAACAGCAGGCTTCCGGTTGACGATCCGAAAACCCATCTTGAGCTCACCATGGTTCATGAAGTTATGATACTTGACCACAGCGGCTTTGACAAGGCTCTCATTCATGCCGGCACATATCTGAAATTTGCCATGTATGGTTCGCTGATATATAATCTGATAGTGCCGGCCGGGTGGAATACCCCGGTGAAGGTTCTGATGTTCTTTATCGTCCAGGCACTGTTTGCCGTTGTGATCGGCATTACAGAATCATTCAGGGCACGAAACAAAATGAACAAGAACCCGAAATATATACTGACACTGACTTCGGTTGCACTTATTGCGTTCATGGTAATACTGATACTGACTGAAAAACTTATCTGAAAAATGGTAAATTACCTTATCGTTATTTTTGCAGTCACCCTGATTTATTTTGCATCGGCGGAGAGACTGGCCACCTATGTCAGGCTGATTGCCGTTCAGGGTCTGATGTTATGCGGCATTGCGGTGCTGGAGCTGAAGGAGGTGAATCTGATCAACCTGCTTTTTATTGTGGCAGAGACACTCTTTTTCAAAGCAATGATTCTGCCTTACCTCCTCAACAGAATACTTAGGCGGTCAGGGGTGACCAGGGTTCACCGCCAGGCAATGCCCGGTTTTTATCTTCTCCTGCTTTCTATTGCCGGCCTGTTTATCAGTGTCAGTCTGGCAACAATTCTTGTGAATCCCTTCATTAACACCATTTACCTGGCTATTTCTCTCTTTACGCTTTATACGGGTCTTCTCCTGATAGTGACACATCAGCTTATTCTTTCACATCTGATAGGATTCCTGGTTGTTGAAAATGCTGTTTTTTTCTTTTCCCTGGCGATGGGAAGCGAAATGCCCATGTTTATAAACATCGGCCTGTTGCTTGACCTGTTTGTCGGGGCCCTTATACTGGGTTTCTTCGGACTGAAGCTGAAACCTCATACAAATGAACTAACAATGTTGAAAGATTAAAGATGCTGCTGTTTTTTTTCATAGGGTCAGTATTGCTGAGTGCTTCAATACTCCTGTCTCCCGGCAGGCTTGTTACCAGGGTGCTTTCACTTGTCTTTTCTGCATTGCTGATTGCCCTTACCGTGTATGCATGGATACATCAGGGCAAAACAGAACTTGCCTACTTTACTTTCGACAGTACTGCAGTACTTCTGCTTTCGGTACTGGCACTCCTTACCGTGCCGACATTGTATCACGGATTCAAATACACCCGCAGGGACAACCTGAAAACTTACAACATATACCATTCAGCTCTGACGGCACTTATAACCTTTATGGCAGGTGCCTACCTTGCAAACACCATGACTGTCCTCTGGATTTTCGTGGAAGCCACCACCCTTGCCGTGGCGGTGCTGATTTATCACGACCGTACAGAAATAGCACTTGAAGCCACATGGAAATATATATTCATCTGCTCCACCGGGATAGCCCTGGCCTATCTGGGAATTCTTTTCCTCGGATTTATCTATGGAACCGGTGAGGCACCCAACCTCTCATTTTCCTCATTCTCCCTTGTGATTGCCGGAGCTGATCCGCTTTACCTGAAGATTGCCTTCGTATTCGTGGTTGTGGGATTCAGCACAAAGATGGGACTTTTCCCGATGCATACCGTTACCATAGATGCCCATTCGGTGGCTCCTCCGCCTGTGAGTGCACTTATTTCCACCGCTCTCATGAATGTGGGATTCCTGGCTATTTTCCGTATTTATACCCTCTTCTCCACCACGTCTATTCTGCCTTTCATGAATCATGTGCTGGTTCTGGCAGGAGTTATGTCTCTTCTTATTGCTGCGGGATACATGCTCAAGGCAAAGCACCTGAAGCGTATGCTGGCCTATTCCAGTTTTGAGAACATGGGACTGGTGGCGATTGCCCTTGGTATTGGCGGTAATGGATATTATGCCGCCTTGCTGCTTATTGTGCTCCATTCACTTGCAAAATCCAGTCTTTTTTACCAGATGGGGCAGCTTTCCGAGATACTGCATACTTTCAGGCTCGATGAAACAGGAAGGTATTTACAACTCTATCCCGCAGGCGGAACTGTTCTGATAACCGGAATGATCACCATACTGGCCATTCCCCCTTCCGGAATGTTTATTCCGGAGCTGATGATCTTCAATACCATGGTCATTAACGGCCAGTGGTTTGTTCTGGTGCTTTCGCTCATACTTCTCACATTTGTGGTTTATGCCATGAGTACAAGAATAATGCATATTAGTTTCTCATCACCAAGGAATTGCAGGGATATCAGACTGCCCGGTACTGTGAATCCGGCAGAAACGATCAGCCAGTTCATCCTCCTGGGTATGGTTATAATGATTTGTTTTTACCAGCCGCCCTTTCTGGCTGAACTGATAGGCAAAAGTGTTGCCTTGCTCCCAAAGTAAAAAAAGATGACCAGTTTAAGATATACAGAAGTCATGAATGCCTCTGTACCTGCCGGCACAGAAGACATTCCGGTACTTGATTATTCCCTCTTTCGTGAAGAGCTTATCACCATGCTGGGCAGGGAACAATTCCATTGCCTGAATTATTTCTGCCACAGGATCCCTGAAGGATTGCGTTTTATGTGCTGTATTGCGGATGATGAAACCGGTACCATCAGAATACTCTGTCATGAGAAGAAGGACGGCGGGACATCCCTGAGATCACTTTCTGATTCATGTACGGCCATGCATATATTTGAACGTGAAATACATGAACGATACGGTTTGGGCTTTGAAGGCCATCCCTGGCTTAAGCCCGTGAGATATCCTCATGACAGGGCCGACAGGCGGAATGTGATAAGCACTTATCCGTTTTATGAAATGGAAAGCGAGGTGCTTCATGAGGTTGGAGTAGGACCTGTTCATGCCGGCGTGATTGAGCCCGGTCATTTCAGGTTTATCTGCAATGGTGAGAAAGTCCTGCATCTGGAGATACAGCTGGGTTATCAGCATCGGGGGATTGAGCGGCTTTTTACGGAAGCGGGGGAGAATGGCCTCCGGCGTTCCCTGCTCGCTGAAAGTATTGCCGGTGACACTGCCACAGGTCACGGACTGGCCCATGCGCAGCTTTCCGAGTCGCTGGCAGGATTTATCCCGCCTCCTTCACTGGAGATCGAAAGATGTATTGCCCTTGAAATGGAACGTATCGGGATACACATAGGTGATACTGCGGCATTGTGTGCAGATGTGGCCTATCAGCTCGGGCAGGTTGCATGCGAGGCATTGCGGACGCTGATTATCAATACCACACAATTCTGGTGCGGGAATCGTTTCGGGAAGGGACTGATCCGTCCCGGCGGATCGGATTATCCTCTTACGGAAAAGATTGCGGATGAAATACTCAGGGTACTCGGGGAGGTTGAAAGAAGATATGTCAACGTGACAGATTGTGTTTACACGCTGCCCAGTGTGCTGGGCCGCTTTGAGGAAACAGGTACTGTAAGCAGGCAGCAGGCTCTTTCAGCAGGGGCCGTGGGAATGGCTGCCCGTTCATGCGGCCTTGTCCGGGATATACGTGCAAGCCACCCCTTCCAGTATTACAGACAGATGGAGATAAAACCTGCGTTGCAGACAAAAGGTGATGTCATGGCCCGTGGCAGGTTGCGCGTCATGGAAGTAAGAGAATCGGCAGGGATCATCCGTAAACTGGTTGAAGTATGGAAAAACGGGGAAAAGAATACGGGCCGGCCTGTTTATGATCTCAGATTCATGCCGGAGAGCCTTGCAGTGTCTGTTACCGAAGGATGGAGGGGGGAAATATGCCATGTGGCCCTGACTGATGCTGATGGCCGGCTGGTGGATTACAGGATCAAGGATCCCTCACTGCACAACTGGATGGCCCTGGCACTTGCGGTCCGCAATCAGGAAATATCGGACTTTCCCCTGTGCAACAAGAGTTTTAACTTATCCTATTGCGGCAACGATCTGTAATGGGCAGAATGGAAAATTATGATAAAGGAAATCAGGATATTGGCTGACCATCGCATACAGTACATAGCTGATCTGCGAAATCAGGTCCTTTCAGAACGTTTCAGGGGAAGGCCTGTCATATCTGCTGAAATTACATCATCCCAGGCTGAAGCTGCCGCTACGATGTGTCCCACTGCTGCCATTGACGGGGAAAGCGGTTCAATTGACCTTGGCCGTTGTACTTTCTGCAATGCATGTGCCTTCATGTTCCCCGGGGTTTTCCGCTTTTCCGCTGACTACCGGATTGCGGCATCAGAAAGGAGTGGTCTGATAGTAAAGCCCGGTCAGACCGGCTGGTCCGGCTTCAATGGATTGGCTGTCAGACCCGTGATCCGCAGGCTTTTCAGGAGAGCTCTCAAACTCAGGCAGGTTTCGGCAGGAGGGGATAATTCCTGTGAAATGGAACTCCATGCAGCCGGGAACGTGAATTTTGACATGGGCCGTTACGGTATTGAGTTTGTTGCCTCACCGCGTCATGCCGACGGCATTGTAATAACCGGACCTGTCAGTGAGAATATGGCGGATGCTCTTGAAATGACGTACAGGGCAGTTCCTTCACCCAGGCTTATTATCCTTTGCGGTACCGATGCCATCAGCGGAGGGCTCTTCGCCGGAAGCCCTGCCGTTAAGAGGGATTTCATTGAAAAACACCATATTGATCTTTATGTGCCGGGTAATCCGGCTCATCCGCTGACCTTTATAACCGGTATTATGGACATGCTGGGGATATGATTCTTTCCTGAGTTATCACAGTTGCAGGGACTTTTTTATCACTCTTGTCCCGCCCTTGCAGCACTATTATTTTATCCTTATGTCACTCTTATTTCACCCTTATACCTGCTTCCCGTGAGCGGGCACTCACATTCCCTTCACTGTCGGTGAAGGTGGTATAATAGAACCAGAGCTCTCCCTTTTTTACATCAGCATCCACATAAATCCTCTCCTTGCTGCCGGCTTTATTCAGCAGTTCCGGCTCACGGCCTCTCTGGTACCGGTAGAGGCTGAGTATCAGCTCGGGCTGGTCAGCCGCTTCACCCCACTGTACCGTCACTTTACCCTCACCGGCAGTAAGCCATACGGCAGGCGGCAGAGGCAGCCTGTATGGCCTTAGTGTAAGGGTGGCAGCAGTCATCGAAGCGCTCACTCCGCCCAGGTCATCAACAGTCTCTACCGCGTATTCATAGCTCTTTCCCGCCTGTCCGGCAGAGTCGGTAAACATCGGTATGGTAATAATGCTGTCTGCCGGCAGCAGCGGGGTAAACCGGCCGTCGGGGATGTTGCGGCGGTAAAGGCGGTAGCCGCGGACAGCCATATGTCTGCTCCTGACATCTTCCCATACGAGTTGCACGGCATTATCTTCTTCAATGGCTGACAGTGTGTTGGGCGGAGGCGGTATGGTCGCGATACCGGGATGGATAATCAGAGTGTCTGAAAGAATACTTTCTACCGAACTGCTGTTCACTGCCGTGGCGGCGTACAGGAAGCTGCGTTCGCCGCTCAGGATGCCGCTGGTGTCAGTATAGAGGGCCACATTGTCCGTTAGAGGCAGTATGTCGGTGATGGGCCACAGTTCCGGTGTAATACCGTCACTGCGGTATATTTTCACCCCGGCAAGATTGAGATCGGTGGCTTTTACCCTGATGGTGACAGCTCCGGGTACATCTTCATCCCGGCTGATGGCCGGGAAGAGCGGCTGAAGCCTGTCTGTGGCCGAACTGAAGATTATCCCGCTGCGCTGTGGTGTAAGTTCCTGATCACTGATGGTCTCAAGGTAATAGTAATATGTCCTGTCGGGATCGACCATCCTGTCCATGTAAGAATTGTCGGCAGGAGGGAGGGTTGCCAGCAGTTTATATTCCTCCCCGTCATAGCTGTTGCTGCGGTAGATGCCCACCCCTTTCAGATGATCCTTATTATCCAGCTTCCAGCTCAGCATGATACCGTAGCCTGTTGTGTCAGCCTCAACATTCATGTTGCTGAAAAAGGTGGGGGAAGACGTGGTGCGTGAGACCAGCACGATATCTGTTGCTTCAGCCCTGTTGCCATACAGGTCAGCCGGATTGAGGAAGTACTGCCTGTTCTGTGTAAGCTGCCCGGTGGAATCCTGGAATATATAGTAGGTAATATCTCCTGTGCGGTATGATGCCACCGTACCTTCTGCATCATGAAGCTGATCACCCTCATAGTATCGTATGATGAAATAAGGAGCAGGATTGCTGCCCTGCGACTGCCACTTGAGGTAGAAAAGCGTTTTGTCGACGTTTCTGTCACTGAGGGTGACAGGGTCAAACTGCGGGATTACGGGCCATTCAACAGGAAGTGAGTTGTGCTCAGATGTTACTTTACCGTTTTTCATTCCCTTCGTTCTGTACCACACACTCTTTCCTTTCTGTACAGACTGGTCGTAGAATGTCAGTCCGGCTGCCAGCCTGATACCCGTTAATGAGGCCCAGTAGCCCATACTGTCTATTACTCCGACAATCATGCACCTGTGCCAGCCTTCCATGATTTCATAAGGTGCGGGCTGACCCTGGAATCCGAAATCAGATTCCCACAACCTGAGAGCGGCGTAGAACTCATCCCACCCTGACGGGGTTCTCATTTCGGTAATGATCTCCCAGCGGCGCTGGTCATAGGAGCGTTCAACGGTGTAGTAATCGATCCTGTTGCCATCGGCCAGCTCCAGTCCGGCAAAAACAAGAACCCCTTTGGGTGCCGGGTGTGCCATCCTTATCTGCTCCTGCCCCGGAGCAACACTGCTCATTAACATGCAGAAGGCAATGATGAGGCTCAGCTTCAGGAACTCTCTCTTGCTCTTATGATTAACTGATATTCTCATGTCGTTTTCTCTTTTGCTGTTGAAACTATTTGCACTGCTGGTCGCAACTCGAGGTGGTTATTCCCATTGATAAGCCCTTGTTGTTATCGAGATGTACTGTCGCACCTATGGTGAAGTCGGCCAGGTCGAGTGACAGACAGGGACCGCATATGCCCAGTGCAGGAAGGCACTGGCTGGCCGATACCTTCAGGTTGAGGCTTGCGCAGCCATCTATATTGTATACACGTGTAGCGGTGTTGTAGTCTCCGCTGACCCCGAACTGCAGCCGTGCATCAGCCTCTGCAGAGGTACATGTGACTGCCAGGTAGCCGCCCAGGTAGGCGTGTCCTTCGGCCAGCACACCCATGCCGAATGTGGTTCCCTGGCCGAAGGTCATGAAGGTGCGTGCATTGATGCTCACATCAACGCCGGCCTTAACCTTCAGCACTTCGTAGTCATATTCGACCCTGGGCAGCACCTGCTTCGTCAGTCCGGCTGAGAGGAAGAATCCGTGAAGGTTTTTCGTGAATTCAGCCGGCAGGCAGACTGCACTGCCAATTTTCTTTGACACATCACCGGGTATATTGCTGTAGTTGCCGAACAGGCCGAACAGACTGGCGCCGCCGATACCCGGTATATCTATCATGCCACTGGCATTGAAAAGCCATCCCTGGCTGTCCATCACGGTATTGATATTGCCATCAAGCTTCAGCCCTCCCAGGTTCATGTTGAGAGCTGCACTGCCAATCAGTCTCGCATTAGGCAGGTCATAGGTCATTGTCAGGCCGGGGAAAGAGGGAATATCGCTTACTGCAATTTGTTGTCCCGCAGCCTGTACGGTGCCCCTCACCTCGAAGTTCATTTTCTGTCCGGGATTTATATTGTTGAATCCCCTAACATCACCCTCGAAGCGCAGGACATCCCATGCATTGTTTATCACCCTGTTGTTGCCCACGAGGTTTGCCAGCTCCCTGCCTGAGCCCATATCGAGTTTCTGGCCCTTGTCAAAGTCGACACGGGTTTCCGTTGCCCTGTGTGACATTGTCACTTTCAGGCTTGGCAGGTGTCCCGGTTCCCTGACTGTACCTCTGGCAGTGAAGAGGCCTTCGCTCAGCCTGTACTCTTCGGTGAGGTCATAGATGACATTGTGATGTGTGAACCTGAAAACATCCATATCCATCATGGCAAACTCCAGCCTGTTGCCTTCCCTGAAGTATCCCATTGCGCCGGAAGGTCTTACATATCCGGGTATCCCGAAATCGAAATTCCCCTTAAGTTTCACCGATGATTCATATACATACATACGGGTGGAGGGGTAGGGTGTGAAGTCAACAATATTGAAAAGCCTGAACTTGCGGCTGTTCAGAAGCAGCATACTCTCGCCCTCGCTGTTGAAGTCAACGGCTGTGAACTGTATTTTGTCACCCGGGGCCAGCCCCGGCATATCACTGAGGGTGGCCACGGTGGTCTCTCCGTCATCAGGCGTGGCATAAAGGCTCCAGCCGTTAACGCCGCTGTGGAGATATCCGTATCGCAGTCCCTTCTTTGTTGTATTGATCATTATTTCCCTTACACCAAGCAGTTTCATCCTGTCAAGGTGTATAGTCGACTTGTCAGTCAGCATGGCTTCAGAAGTAAACCTGATATTTTCAATCTTTATATCGGCACCGGCAGAAAGAGTTGCCTCAGAAACCATTATTCCGTCATAGGTGATGGCCCATTTATCGCAGTTCAGTCTCCAGTTGCCCATCATCACCGTGAAGGGCTTCTGGTTAAGTGTTGTCAGTCCTTTCCTGTTTATCCTTATCGTACCCGCATCAAGCTCCAGATTACGCGGATTCAGGGTATGTATTGATGCTTTTAGCCTGGTCTGTAATGTCAGTCCGTTTTTGTCAAAGAATGACTTTCCCGGCTCAGCATAAGCTTTTCTTGTAAAACCTTCAACGCTGTAAACCAGCTCACTGGTCTTTCCGTCAGTGAGATAGAATCCGTTGCTGCCGGTACTGCCGGAGGGTATCTGTCCGCTGCCCCTGTAGACCGTTATCAGCGGGTTGTCAGTAGCCGGCTTTGCAGCCAGCAGGAGGTCGGGAAGGTCATAGCCCCAGCCTGCGAAGTTGCCATTGAGCTCCGGAACATGTGCTTCTGAGTGAATCATTACCGATGCTTTCATCTCGCCATGCAGCCTGGTCTGATCATAGAGTTCAAGTTTTAGTCCCGCCTCATCGGTGATGAGCGCCTTATAGCCGCCCGGGAGTGTCACGGTGAGGTCGTTGATGTCAGTGATGAAGGGGAGTATTGCCGGCAGCAGCAGTGTGTCGCCCTCAGTGTTGATGACGCTGCTCTTAACCATTTCCACATCGCTGATATCAATAATCTGTTCATTGAAATGTGCGTTTGCAGGGAGAGTGATACTGCCGGTCAGACTCATCCTTCCGCCCGGCAGTTTTTTGAAACCGGATGCATCAAAGGGGAAGCCCATAAAGCTGCTGATGTCAACCCCGTCTACCGATCTCATATGGAAATCTTCGGCCTGGCATTCGTTACCTCCTTTTTCCAGCACATAGTTGTCATTATTGTAACCTACAAAGTTGTTACTGCCTTTGTCTGATGTCACTGTCAGCCTGAAGGGCCTGTTGACAGGCAGGTTGGGCAGCTTGTAGCGGCCTGAGGCATCCGTGGAGGCAACTATGTCGTACGTTTCGTCGTCAACATTGACAGTTGCCCTCACCTTCATACCCTCCAGGGGCTTCTCCGTGCCTTCTCCCAGATATACTGTTCCAGACAGGCATCCCCCGCCCGGCATCGTGAACCTGTAACGTGATCCCATGACAGACTTCTCGTAGGGCACAGATACCTTGGTGATTATGGAGCAGTAGTTGTCATCCGCGTCAGGATCATTGGTTATTACCAGCCTGAAGTGGTCTCCCGTTCCTCCTGTAAAGCAAAATCCTGCCCATCCATCACTGTCGGTCACCTGTGAACAGGCAGGCCCTTCATCAGAAGAGGCAGCCTGCAGTCCGTAGGCCGGCGAAATCGCAGCAGATACCTGCAGTCCGTCTGAGAGTGTCATATTATATTTGTCCCGCATGCTCTGTGTGATCTGTTCTTTCTGTACCGGCTGCCGGAGCTTCATTGCCATACTGTTCAGATTTGTGCTCACGGTACCGGTGGAAACGGCCTGTACCGTCTGTACCGCTGTCTGTTGTGCGGTTTGCTGTGTCGCCTGCTGTGCTGCCTGCTGTGTCGTCTTCTGTGCCGCCTGTTGTCCGGCCTGCTTCATCGCCTGCTCCAAAAATCCGGATGATCCTTTTGTAGTCCCTGTGTTAAAGTCATATGTCCAGCTTTCAGGCACATCAGGCAGTGTCACCACCGCTCCCTTTTTCCAGTTATTTCCGGCCCATACTTCCACTTCCAGCATGCGTGCCATGGGGAAAAGTTCAAAGTTGTACACATTATCCTCCCTGTTGAGGGTGACAGTTACCGTGTCAGTCATATATCCGGATCTTGATATTTCCACACGGCGCTGTTTGTCAAGCTTTCGTGCCCTGAGTTCGTATTTCCCCTCCTTGTCGGTGGTGGTGGCCATCTCCATCTCGCCTATCACTTTCAGCTTGACGCCGGCAAGCGGCTTCCGGGTGATGGCATCGAGTACCTTTCCCCTCATGGCGGCGCCGTAACGCATTATAATGACCATTTCAAAGCGTTCTCCTATTTTCAGTGGATCTTCTTCCTTTACCAGGAAGGTTTCATCTGCAAAGCCCTCAATTTTTGCGGTGACGGTCCGGCGGGGACCTGACAGAATCTGTTCCTGCGGCAGGGGAGTGAATTCTGCCGACAATTCCTTGAGTTCGTAGGTACTGGAATCAATGCGGCCCATGGGGATGAACCGTGTGATGTCATTTTCCAGACGGATAGTCTTCCAGGTATTTTCCACCAGCAGTTTCCCGGCCCGGTATTCCTCCCTGAGAGTGACATATGCGGGTATATTGATCTGCTTTAATCCTTCTGGTTCTATCAGTTTAATTACCAGTGCAGGGAAGCGCAGATCAAGCTGCTCAGTGTGTAAAAATCCGCGATTGTTCCCCCACCTGTGGGCAGATCGCATATTCAGCAGACGATCCCATGTTTCATCTTCAGGAGTAACATTTAACTGAATGGTCTGGCTGGTATTGGGATCTGTTATCTCTGTGGTTGTTGCATTTTTTCTGTTTTCAATGTCGATGAGATCTTTCAGGTTCAGCATAACAAGGCCATCTGTCTCGAAACTGTAGGTCTCTGCGTTTATATAGAAATAATACTGATATGTTGTATTATCATTGAGGACGAGATCTGTAAGCGATGCAATTCCATTTTTGTCGGTGGTCTCTTTCCCTACACAGGTAAAGCCGGGGAAGTGAGGTGCCGGAAACTTGCTGCTTTTATCGGGCCTGACATCATTTTCAGGGAATATGGAAGGGTAATTGAAATTTACCTTCCGGTAGATCCATACATCCATTTGCTGTAACTCCTCTTTGTCATGAATGGTAAACTCTTCCCCGGACCATCTGGCAGTTGCCTTTACCTTTAGTTCAAAGCTTCTGACCAGGGTTGTGACCTCTTTAACATCTTTTGTCTCTCCCGCTTTAACCTCAAAAAAGTACTTCAGATCCTGGTCCGGATCAAGGTAGTAACGTGCATGCTCTCCCTCAATCACGATGCGATAAGCGAGATAGAGCCTGCAATTTACATCGTCATCCGTGCCGTTATCTGTTTCCCCGCTCATTCTGGGTCCGCCTCTGCCGGCCAGAAGCTGATCAATGCCGGGCATAAGTTCACAGGGATCTGCAGCTGGATTTTCAAGCCGGGCTACTCTCACACTGCAATCAGTTATGCCGATTGGTTCCCCGCTGTTGTTTGAGAGGAAGTTAAATTCGAACTCACCATCCCTGCCGGTGGTTGCCGTTGCCACCACTCTGTCGTCAAGCCCTTTGTAGTTGACATGATTGCTCCATTTCTGACCCTCTCTGGTCATATTTTCAACTATTCGTCCTTTTGAATCTTTCACTATGTAATATGTGACCAGTTTGATCCTGGCATTTGACAGTGGCGGTGGTTTTGTGCCCTGAGAAAAAAGCTTTGGCCTGGCAGAGGGGTACTTATATGACAGCCTTCCTTTAATAGTGGTGGGCTTCATTATCGACGGGGTCACCCGGGTGAACTGCTGCCCGGGAATATAAAGTGTTGGTGGCGGGGCCGCGGGCGGTGGTGACGACATCGTCTGTTTAGCCTGCATGAAAAGGTTCACTTCGCTGAAGCCGCTGTTTTTGAAGTTTGTGTTTCCAAGGGGATCTATTGCTCTGATTATAAATGCGTAAGCCTTGTCAGGTCTGAAGGGTGGATTGGCTATGGTATATAAAAAGGTGGGTACACCGGTTACGGTGGTCTCGAAAAATGCAGGATAAGCTTCGGTGCGGAGCATGTCCCGGTAATTGGCCGACTCGTCATTCAGCTCAATGATCCTCAGCCTGTACTGTGTGGTTGCAGGAGCACCGGGAGGCATAGTCCAGGTGAACTGCAGTGTCTGCAACTGTTCGGGAGTGAGCATGGAATTGTCCGGCGGCTGAATAATCTGGGGAGCTTCCACGGCTGTAAAATCGGAGATGATACTGAACGGAGGGCTGCAGAATGGTCCCTGCGCAGAAAAGCCGTCACCCCAGGGGTTGATATAGAGCATGAAACAGATACGGTACATGCCGTCTGGCAGGCCGGTTTTTTCTGCCTGCTCGCGGGAGATACCCCGGTACTCAAGGTTCTGGGGACTGAAGACCTGCTGTATGTCGCTGTAGGTAAGTGTATAGGGAAGCCATGCTATAACTCCTCCGTCAGGCCCCAGCTGAGCTTTCATTACTGAAGGTGTGGCCGGCCGGTAGTCCCTCCGGGTACCTATCCGGATCTCACCGTCATTGTGAACGCTCTCAATATAGCCGTGAAGGTAATACCTGTACTCCCTTGCGTCTATATTGTTAGGGTTAGTCGTGATTATACTCACGATTCGCCCCGGTGTTGCGAAGTAATGGGACAACTTGCCGGTATAGGGGGGAAGCACCTGCACGGTCTGGTTTACCAGCTCCTGAGCCAGGGCAGCCGTCAGCGCCGTTATGATCAGGATCACTGCGGCCAGCCCTCTTCTGAGGAAGGCGACAGCCCGGGATGATGCCGGGTATCCTGCAGCCTGTCCCGATGTCTTAAAACTCTCCCGGCAGGATGTCTCCGGATACCGTACCGGGAACCGGTCTTTGCGGAATGTGGCAGATGCCATTGTCTTTTCTTCTTTTTCGTGTGATCTGTCAGAATGTGAACGCATAGCCAAAGTCTCCTCTTATTTCGTGATATGTCGGTACTGCCGATCCTTCGGCAAACCGGTTGTTGATAAGGTTAAGGTTAAGTGAGAGTGAATGTTTCGGGTGGAACCTCCAGGCAGCTGTCAGCGCCGAGTTGAGGATCAGACCCTTGTCATCGTTGATCCTGTTGATCATCAGGTTATTGTTCAGTCCAAGTGATAACTGGTCCCGGAGCAGTGTTTTGGCAACATTGATATTGCCGCCTGCCAGCCTGTTCTCAAAGTTTTTGTTCAGCATCATGGTGTAGTTGAGTCCGGCGGAAATGTTCATCTTAAGCTGAAGCAGGCCCAGGTTGTAGATCAGCATTGCCATATAGGTTTCGGTTTCAGTCATGTCTGAAGTGCTCTGGTTTTTGTCTTCAAGCGCTGTAACATTGATGTTCAGCATGGCCATGTGCGACATTTTTTCGCCGGCGTTCATGTAGCGCGGGGACAGTGTTATCGTGCGGTTGACCTGGTAGATGAGCAGGCTTTGGTCTGTTGCTGTCCTGAATACACGCTGATTGGTTGAGAAATTATTGAATGTTGCATCTACTGCCCAGTTCTGGTTTATGTTGTAATTGCCGGTGAGGGATCCGATGATCCTGAGTGCGGTATGCTCCTTGGCCCCTTTCAGGTTATCACGCTGAGCCCCCAGTGAGCCTCGCAGGTTAATTTTGTTTTTCAGGAGAGCCAGGCTCTGGTTGATGGTCAGGTGTTCAATATCGTTGTTGAAGAAATAACTTCCCATGGACCGGAAGCCCGGGTCGATACGCCGGTACTCGATACCGGTTACGGTTCCCTGGCTGAAGGAATAGCTGATGCTGGTCTTGAGCGCCTTGAAGTATTCGCTGGTGCTGTTCACCCTGATGAAATTGCCTGCCAGCCGGAGCAGGGCGTCATCGCTGATGCCGGTGGCGGCAAAGGCGCGGTTGAAGGTGTAGAAACTGTATGAACCGTCAAACCTGAAGGTCAGTTTTTCGCTTATGTCAAAGCGGGAGGTGAGTCCCAGTGCAATATTCTGTTCGGGTGCCGGTATTCCCGGTTCGATATTAAGAGTGTCATATCCTTTGGGATCGTCACCTATCCGCAGCACCGACAGGTCGACAAATCGTTTCTCGCTGCCGTAGCCCAGCTTGGCAGCCCAGCCTGTCCGGGTCATTTTCGGCATTGAGTCGGCCATCGCCAGGTCATACACGGAGTTCTGGTTAAACTTACCATACATCGCACCGATGCGGAACCTGCCCGGACTGGCTTCAATACCGGCACCCAGAAAAGTGTAACCGCTCAGGGTGAATTCAGAGAAGGACAGATTGCGGTAGCCCAGGTGAAGAGTGAGCCACCTGTATTTCGGACTGATTCCGAACTGGTTGAATGGCTGACTGAAACCCACTTTGCTGTTGTTGTACCAGGTAAAGGAAAAGGGCATTGCTATGCCATAAAGGGTCATGGTGGCATTGGCATGGATGCCATAGGCAAAGGGTGCCTGGCGATCCGGGATGCCGGAGGCAGAATAGAAGGAACTGGTCAGTCCTGCACTCCCGCTGATAGTAAAGGGCTCTGACTTGTTCAGTTCAGATAAATCCTGTGCGTGAACCGGGATGGCTGTGATAAGGGTGAACAACAGGCAAAACCGGGACGAATTTTTTTTTATTTTGAATGCCATGTATTCCGATCGAGTAGTTCTAAACAAATTTAGTTTATGAAGAGACAAAAAACAAAAATGTTTTTCAACTTATTTTTCCGGTTTTTAACATTTTATTTGTTTCAGTAAAGCGGACGGGGACTGACATAACTCCTCCGGGGGATTTCAGCAAGCCAGTCCCGGAGGTTTAATCTCCCGGGCGATGACGGCTGATGACTGCCGATAGCTGCTGATGATCAGCCCTGTACGGCCCGGATCTGCCGGCATACCGGGTTTCGCTTTATGAATCAGCCAGGTTAAAAGAAGTTAAATTGAACAAGCTGGTTTATTAATTTGTTACTTTTGCACAGGATTTAACAATATGAGGAATAAAGTCTTAAAGATACCCCTGATAATAATTCTGGGAACCATGGCCTTCCTTGCCCGCACTGTTATTCCTCATCACCACCATGGCCCTTTTACTTGTTTCGCAACGGCACACAGGCAGCCATGTGCTTGTCTGCCCTCCGGCAGTCTGTCATTTGATGACCTGCAGAATGAAAGTGAAAGTACCGGTTCTCACGGCAATGACAAGGGTCAGCAGGGTGATAATTGTTTTCTTGAACTGGAGGTGACGGTTCCGGAAATAAATGAAAAAATACAGATCGGTACATTCGAGAATATTACTCCGGACCAACTGTTAAATTCAGATTACAATTCACTGACAGGAGAAGGTTTATTATACATAAATCAGAACAGGCCCAGCTTTTTGGTCTTTGAAAGAGGATCCGGAAAGTATCAGTTAAAGGATTCCTATCCTGCTTCAGGTCTCAGGGCTCCTCCTGCGGCTTAAATTCCATCTGAGATAAAATTTTTTTACACCGGCAAGGAACATACCTGCCGTGTTATTTCGTATTTCATGAATTTAAGCCAGGAAAATGAAATTCAGATTATTATATTTTTTCATATCAGTCATCCTGCTTACAGGATGTGGTAATAAGCCAGAGGATCATCATTCTGAACATCACGATCACATGATTCAGTATACGGCTTACTGCGACAGATTCGAGCTTTTTATAGAAACAGATCATTTTGTTGCCGGTGAGCCTGCCAGTATTGTCACCTATTTAAGTTCAGTCCCGGGTTTCAGGGCTGTCGGGGATGCAAAGATAAGACTGGTATATATTATTAACGGGAAGGAGTTTGTGCCTGAAAATACGGCTTCCTCAGGAAAGGGAATCTACAGTTTCTCCTTTGTTCCTGAATCTGCGGGAAGCGGCATTCTTAAATATAATATTTCAGCCGGAGAATCGGAATGTGAGCTTATTGTCAATAATGTTGAGGTTTACGGAAACCATGAGGCGGTCCATGAGGCACTGGAAGACGGGGCTCATTCAGAGGCAAACACTTCAGTTTTTACAAAGGAACAGTCGTGGAAGGTGGATTTTTCCACCGGATACCCCCGGCAGGAGGCTTTTGCCCAGGTGATTAAAACAACCGGACTGGTTCAGCCGCTGAGCAGTAATGAATTTATAGTGTCTGCCAGAACAGGGGGAATAGTGCAGTTTGGCCCGGGTGGTATTTATGAAGGGGATGAAGTCGGTCAGGGGCAGATCTTGTTTACGGTTAGCGGCAGCAGCCTGGCTGACAATAATTTCTCGGTCAGGTATTCACAGGCGAAAAACAATTTTGAGAGGTCCTCCGCCGACATGGAGAGGGCATTATCTCTTCTGAAGGACAGAATAATACCGGAAAAGGAATTTCTGGAGATTAAAAACCGTTTTGAAAATGACAGATCGGTATATGAGAGTTACAGGGAAAGCTTCAACAATACCGGACAGCTTGTCACCAGTCCTGCAAAAGGATTTATAATGCGGATAATGGTCAGCAATGGAGAATATGTAAATGCCGGCCAGACTCTTGTCGTCATATTGCAAAACAGTTTCCTGGCTGTAAAAGTGGATGTCCCGCAAAGATATTCCTCACAGCTTCACCAGATTAAGGCAGTAAGAATCAGGAAGATCAATGCCGGCAGGACCTACAGTCTCGATGAACTTGGAGGCAGAATCCTGTCATACGGCAAAGCCGCCGGGGAAGATAATTTCCTGATACCTGTCACTCTGGGTATTGAGAGTCATGGTGAGTTTATCCCGGGAAGTTTCGTTGAGGTGTTTCTTGAAGCCGGGGACAGGGAAGATACACTGGTTGTACCAAATACTGCCATACTTGAAGAGCAGGGTGTCTATTTTGTATGGGTTCAGCACACTCCCGAACTATTTGAAAAACGGGAGATCAGAACCGGCAGGACGGATGGTTACCGTACCGAGGTGGCGGAAGGTCTCCGGGCAGATGAGAGAATAGTTACAGAGGGAGCCATCTATATCAAACTTGCACAGGCCACGGGCGCGCTTGACGCTCATTCCGGCCATGTCCATTAAAATGAACAGCCATGCTGGACAGTATCATAAAATTCTCTCTGAACAACAAGTTTCTTATTCTGATTGCTTCGGCACTGCTGCTGGTTTATGGAAGCAGAACCGCATCCCGTATGGAGATCGATGTATTTCCCGACCTTACCGCTCCTACGGTTGTGGTAATGACTGATGCCCACGGTATGGCGCCGGAAGAGGTTGAAAGGATGGTTACTTTTCCAATAGAGACTGCCGTGAATGGTGCTACTGACGTCAGAAGGGTTAGATCAGCCTCTTCCCAGGGATATTCATTTGTATGGGTTGAGTTTGACTGGGGAACGGATATTTTCAGGGCGCGTCAGATTGTGAGTGAAAAGCTTATCGGTATTTCATCCGGAATGCCTATGGGAGTGGGACAGCCCATGCTTGCACCGCAGTCAAGCGTGATGGGTGAGATATTTTTCATAGGCATACAGTCAGACAGTACCAGTCTGATGGATTTGCGGACACTCGCCGAGTGGAGTGTAAAGCCTCTTATTCTTTCCACCGGGGGTGTTTCACAGGTAACCATTACCGGGGGTGATTACAAGCAGTACCAGGTTCTGGCTGAGCCTCAGAAAATGAAATATTTCAGAGTGACCATGCAGGAACTTGCCGGGGCTGTAAGGGGACTGGCCCGGAATTCCAGCGGCGGGGTTTTAAGGCAATACGGGAATGAATATGCCATAAGGGGAATAGGGAGAACCCCGGATCTGGAAGCTATAGGCGACAGTTATATAAAGACTGCAGCCGGCAATATTGTGAGGATAAGTGATATTGCTGAGGTCAGAATCGGCAGTGCCGTAAAGATGGGGCATGCCTCTAGCAATGCCGAACCTGCTGTAATAATTTCAGTATCAAAGCAGCCAAATGCAAATACCCTTGAAGTAACCAGGCAGATAGAAAAGAACCTGGAAAGCCTGAAAAACAGTCTGCCACCAGATGTGCGGCTGGATACAAAAATATTCCGGCAGGCAGACTTCATTGAGAGGTCGGTAAGGAATGTACAGCGTGCCCTGATTGAGGGGGCGATATTTGTTACAATCATTCTCATTGTTTTTCTCGGCAGTTTCAGGACCACACTCATCTCACTGCTTGCCATCCCGTTGTCGCTTCTTGGTGCTGTTCTGGTGCTGAGATTACTGGGTATGTCTATCAATACCATGAGTCTGGGCGGAATGGCTATTGCAATAGGATCACTTGTTGATGATGCCATCATAGATGTGGAGAATGTATATAAGAGGCTCCGGCAAAACAGAATGAAGCCGGCCGGCGAAAGGGAATCATCGTTTACAGTTGTTTTTACAGCCTCAAAGGAGATCAGGGCATCTATCTTCAATGCAACCCTTATAATAATGGTTGCTTTCTTTCCATTGTTCTTTCTGTCGGGTATGGAGGGAAGAATGCTGAAACCTCTCGGCATCTCATTCCTTGTTTCGCTGTTTGTGTCGCTTGTGATTGCCATGACACTTACACCGCTGCTAGCCAGGATGATGCTTTCGAATGAAAAGTACCTTGAAAGGAATGAAAAGGATAAATGGCTGATACGGCACTTAACATACTATTACAGGATATCACTTGAATGGGCGCTTAAAAAGAAGACTGCAATACTTGTCTCAACCGGAATTGTTCTGATAGCAACCCTGGTTGTACTGTCAGGATTCGGGCGCAGTTTTCTTCCTGAGTTCAATGAGGGTGCCCTTACCCTTTCCATATTAACACAACCGGGTACTTCCCTGGAAGAAAATGACCGGCTTGGCAGACTTATCGAAAAGGAACTTCTCGCACTTCCTGAGGTTACAAGTACGGCCCGCCGTACGGGAAGGGGAGAACTCGATGAACATTCCCAGTCAACGAACAGCTCGGAAATTGATGTAAATTTCCTTAAGGGAAAGCGTTCGCAGCGGGAATTTGTGGCTGATGTAAGGGCAACTCTGGCAAAGATACCCGGTATTGTCTTTACTGTCGGTCAGCCCCTCGGGCACCGTATCGATCACATGTTGTCGGGTACGAGTGCCAATATCGCGATAAAGCTGTTTGGCACTGAACTGAATAAAATGTTTTCAACGGCAAATGAAATCAGGTCGGTTATAACAGATATTGAGGGCCTGGTGGATGTAAATGTTGAACAGCAGATAGAAGTGCCACAGATTCAGATACGTGCAAACAGGGAAATGCTTCTTCGCCACAGAATACCGATTGATGAATTTACTGATTTCGCCGATCTCGCCTTCAGTGGGGAGAAACTGGGTGATATTTATGAGGGGCAAAGAAGTTTTGACCTGGTACTCAGGCTTAACAGTGATTATACTGAATCTCTGGATGGTATAAAAACTGCCCTGATTGATACCTATGACGGAAAGAAAGTTCCTCTTGAAGAGGTTGCGGACATTGTTTCGGCAACAGGCCCCGGTTCCATCAGCCGGGAAAATGTCAGGAGAAAAATTGTTATATCAGCCAATGTGGCCGGACGCGATCTCAGGAGTGTGGTGAATGAAATTCAGGATAATATTAACAGGAGAATACAACTTCCTGAGGATTACTGGATTGAATACGGAGGTCAGTTTGAAAGTGAGGCAAGAGCATCCCGGACTCTGTTGTTCACCTCAGTGGTGGCCCTGTTTATAATTTTCCTTCTGCTTTACCTGGAGTTCAGGAATTTCAGGCTTGCAGGAATCATCCTTCTGAATCTGCCTCTTGCCCTTATCGGCGGAGTATTTGCCATCGGGCTTACATCAGGGGTTTTAAGCATTCCGGCCATAATAGGCTTTATCACCCTTTTCGGCATTGCCACCCGGAATGGCATTCTTCTGATTTCAAATTACCAGAGACTGGCATTGAAGGGAGTATCACCCGGGGAGACAATTATCCGGGGATCGGCCGACAGGCTTAATGCGATTCTGATGACCGCCCTGACTGCTGCCCTTGCACTGGTTCCGCTGGCCCTCAAGGGAGATCTTTCTGGAAATGAAATACAGAGTCCGATGGCAAAGGTTATCCTGGGCGGACTGCTGACATCAACCCTGTTGAATATCTATATAGTACCAATAGTATACAGTCTTTTCAAAAACCCAAAAAATGCAGGAAAATGAGGATTTCAATAATCATGATATTTTTATTGCCATTTCTTGTTCTGTCGGTACCGGCAGCCCGGGCCCAGACCATTCCTGATGATATTCTCCGACAGATAGAACAGAATAACAGTACACTGGCTGCCTTGCGGAAAAAAACAGATGCTGAAAGGCTTGGTCATAAAACGGATATTTATCTTCCCGGCCCCCAGGCAGATTTCAATTTCCTTAATGGCTCTCCTGAAGATATTGGTCCCAGAAAAGATATGTCCGTACGGCAGGCATTTGATTTTCCTTCAGCATATGTTTTCCGGTCGAGGATTTCAGACCTGATGAATGATCAGGCAGAGCTTGAATACCTGAGTCACAGGGCTGATGTGTTTTTTCAGGTCAGGCTTGTTCTGGCTGACCTTGTTTTCCTGAATTCCATGTCGCGGATCATTTCGGAACGCTGTGAAAACATCAGGAAGATCTATGAACTGTATGAAATGAAATATGATGCCGGAGAAATTGGCATAATGGATCTGAACAAGGCAAGACTTAATTTGCTGGGCATACAGAGCGAGCTGGAAAACAACAATATTGAAACCGCCTTTTCGCTAAATGAACTGGCGAGATATAACGGCGGAAACAGGATTGCTTTCTCTGACACGGTTTATGCCTGGTATCCGGCAGGTCAGGATTTTGAATCATGGTTTGAAGGTGCCCGGGGGAACAATCCCTCACTGCAGTGGATCGGAAAGGAAATAGCTGCGGGGGAAGTACGGATCCGGCTCAGCCGGGCGATGAATCTGCCCAGGCTTGAAGCAGGATATATGAGTGAAAAGACAGCCGGGGAACAGTTCCGGGGACTTGCCATGGGTTTTTCACTGCCTCTCTGGGAGAACAGGAACAAGATCAGATATGAAAAGGCAAGTCTTCTTGCCTCAAAGGAAATGGAAACAGATTACAGGTTGCAGTACCATGAACAGATGAAGGCACTTTATGAGAAAATCCTGTCTTTGCAGGCCAGCATAGAATCTTTCCGCTCAGCCCTTAAATCGGCAGACAACAGGGGATACCTCCTGAAAGCACTCAGCGGGGGTGAAATATCCCTGACGGAATATCTACTCGAATATGGAATTTATTATGACAGTTTCAGGAAGCTGAAGGAAATGGAAAGGGAAAAAAACAGATCTGTCGCGGAATTAAACAGGTATAACTGATACCGGCGGGGCTGTTTGACGCTTTTCGGGCAAAAAGATTCTGTTATTGTTATGCTGAGCTGATAACAATTCTCCTGGTGAAACCTGAAGGCTTTTCAGTTTCATATGTTTGTGTATCGTAATCGCCGGAACTGCTAGGAAATGTAATTCTCTCTGTAGCCGTCGTCTTTATTGAATTCCATGTAGGATTTTCTCTGAGCAAAGGGATTGTGTATTTTTTTTCCGGAGAGATGTTCACTGCCGATGATATCCCTTATTTTGCGGACGCTGATGGTATCTGATTTATTTTCATTTATCAGATTGATAATTTTCCGGAGCTGTTCTTCCGGATTATGGGCTCGTGCTTCCATGAAAGACTTCCTTTTGCTATTATGCCTACTCTTTTCAAGGTTTTCGGCTTCCCCTTTTTTGGAGCTATGAATATAAATCAGGCCTGTTTAAAAGCCCTTGTATACAAGCGGGTCTCCAAGGGAGAAAATGACGGAGTTTTGACTTTCAACCCAGGTATAAAATTACTAATAATTTCAATAAAAGTCAAGTCTTTCCTATGCTCCTGCCTGAAGGGGCGGATACATTCTTCCTTTTATTTACCCTGTTTTTGTCACCTGCCTGTCAGGTTTAATCCAGTATTATTCTATATTGGTCAAAATCAATAAAATAGACAGTTAGAAACAAAAAATCATATAGTATCTTTACATTCGGGAACATGATTTCCGGGTACAGTCCCGGATTCTGAGTGATGTGCAGATGAAGCCAGGGATAACTGCAGCAGGTGAAGCGGCATGAATTAAGGTTCTTTTTTAAAACTTCAGGTTATGAGAACACTAATACGTTTTGCATGGATTTTCGCCGGAACAGGAGTTGTTTGTCTGATATTGGCAGCAATTTCATTGATATTCAAAACTTCCATTATTGAAATTGACGAAATCAATTTTTTCAGGGCAGCCAACAGCTTTTTTCTTCTGACAATCGTACTCCTGATTTATGCGGATCTCAAATTAAGAAAAAGAAGGATAACCTTCAATTAATGATTTTCTGAAGCAGACGGCTGCAGGCTGCCGGGACGGGGCCGGCAGATCCTGTATTCAGGAATTGCAGCTTTTCAGTGGCCATTGCTTACTGAACATATCCGAAATAATAGTAATACTTGAATTCAAATCCGTTCTCACGCAGCCACCATCTTAATGCTTTTGCAATCTTTCTTCTCCTGATAAGGACAATTCCTGTAGGCTCAGATGTAACCTTGTAAATGACTTTCATTTTATATAACTTTTCTTTCAAAGATACATTGCGGAGAGCCTTAAAACAAGCTGCAAACGCCCGTTATATGGACTTTTCAGCATGATTTGAAAAGCCTTTGTCAAACAATGATGACCGCTTGTTTGGTTTAACATGCCTCTTATAGATCCCGGGGGTACATTCGTCAAAACCTGGCGTAAATTGACAGGAAAAAACGGAAAAAAGGGGATTGGATGCTAAAGGATAATGCAATCCGTTGACAATCAATGAGAATTGTTCAATCTGCAGTCAGGGCCGGTTTTTTGCCTGTTTTGACCAACGGCCGGAATACCGTGATGGTATCCTGGCTATTTTATCAGAAGGTAGCCGATACCGCAGATGCATACTGTTATAAAACCGGCGATAAGGTAGGTTATCAGTACGGCAATGATCTGGACAGGTGTTGTTCCCGGGTTTTTTGAAGATTGGTTTTTACTTGTATCCATAATTCAGACATTAAAAACGGTTCAGGATCAGTTGAGCAAACGATTCGGTGTATAATTATTCATTAATTATGCAATTTGTATCAGACACATTCAAGGATCAAAAATAGTAATAAAATAATTATATTCATCATTTCATGTTAAATATAAACGCATTCTTTATTTATGTATTGTTTCAAATTATGAATAAAAATGAATTTTTATTAACATCCGCTGATTGACCCGGTATATTGTTGATTTTTATCGGCCTATGCTGTAAATTGCATAACCGGGGTGGGGGAGTATTGAAAGAATTTATCACATAACAGAATCAGAAAATCTATACAAAAAATGAAAGTCAGGCATGTTATTTTACGTCAGTTTCAGATTCACGGGCCGGCAGAACCTCTTGACAGCGTTAAGACCTTGCAGGCTGATTCCGGAGCCATGGTTGATGTTGAACCTGTAAAGATTGAATATGATGATCTTACCAGGCAAAAAGCTGCTGAGATAGCAGGAATGAAGGATATTGCCGCCATTGCTCCGGCGATACCGGTGAAACTGATTGCTCCCGTGGACAGGGAGCCGGGTGATGTATCCACGGCTGCAAGGGATTCCTGGGGGATAGAAGCTGTCGGGGCAGACATATCTCCCTTTGATGGTTCAGGCATCGTGGTTGCCCTGCTGGATACAGGAATTGATCCGGATCATCCCTCTTTCGAGGGAATTGAACTGATAAGGAAAAATTTCACCTCAGAGGCTGACAACGATATAGTTGGTCACGGAACCCATTGTGCCGGAACTGTTTTCGGGAGAAATGTATCCGGATCCCGGATAGGTGTGGCTCCCGGAATTAAAAAAGCCCTTATTGGAAAAATACTGGGAAAAGGCGGCAGCAGCAGCGATATAGTCACGGAGGGAATTCAGTGGGCTGTTCAGAATGGTGCAAATATTGTCTCAATGTCGTTTGGCATTGATTTCCCGGGCTATGTTGGTCAGCTTACAGGAAAGGGGATACCTGTGGATCTTGCAACTTCAATGGCACTTGAAGGCTACAGGAGCAATGTGCTTCTTTTTGAACGGCTTGCTGCAATGATAAGGGTGCTGGGAGATTTTCGCCAGCCCTGCCTTCTTGTTGCCGCAGCAGGCAATGAAAGCCGCCGGAATGTGAATCCGGACTATGTAATTTCCGTCAGTCCGCCGGCTGTGGCTGAGGGAATGATTTCGGTCGCAGCATTGAACAAAGTATCAGATGGTTATACGGTTGCTTCTTTTTCCAATACCGGAGCAAGGGTGTCAGCACCGGGAGTCGGAATATTATCGGCAAAACGGGGCGGAGGCCTTGAACTGTTGAGCGGAACCAGTATGGCAACGCCTCATGTTGCAGGCGTGGCTGCACTCTGGGCACAGAAACTCAGAAATGAAAATGCCCTGAAAGGGACAATACTCACGGATAAACTGATGGGTTCTGCTAACTATGAGGGCATGAAAGCCGGATTCTTACCCGCGGATATCGGTTCGGGAATTGTCAGGGCGCCCTTTGACTGATTAAAACCGTTTTTTATTCTGATTCAATTTTTTAATTTTAAAGCACCGGAAGTACTCTGTACACAGGAACAGCTCCGGAAACATATCCAATTTGAGTAAAAAAACCTGAAATCTACTGATTATGAAACCAAAAACCAGCTTTGTTCTCGGACTGATGATGTTTCTTCAATACTACGTATGGGGATCATGGTATGTTACGATGGGAACATTCATGACCAAATTTCTTGGTTCCACCGGCATACAGATAGGAGCTGCCTATTCTGCACTGGCAATCGCAACCATGATCTCCCCGTTTTTTATTGGCATGGTGGCTGACAGATTTTTTGCCGCCCAGAAAGTTATGGGAGTACTCCACCTGATTGGCGGCGTATTACTTTTCCTGGCAGCCAGGGTAACCACAAACAGTACTTTTTACTGGGTTATCCTTCTTTATTCGCTTGCCTACATGCCTACGATAGGTCTGTCAAACAGTGTGGCATTCAGGCAGATGACAGATCCGGGCAAGCAGTTTCCACTTGTCAGGGTGTTCGGAACCGTGGGCTGGGTTATTGCAGGATTTATGATAGCTGCACTGGGCATCGAACAAACAACCGGAACATTTATCATGGCCGCAGTAGTTTCAGTTGCACTTGGTTTATTCAGTTTTATTCTTCCCGATACTCCGCCTCCTGCCAGGGAGCCCACCTCAGTAAAATCAATAATGGGTGTTGATGCTTTTGTACTTTTCCGCGACAAGCCCTATCTGATCTTTTTTATAGCCGCCATATTTGTCTGCATACCCCTTTCCTTCTATTTCGGATTCGCAAACCTGTTTCTTAATCAGGCAGGAATGCATAATGCTGCCGGTAAAATGGTGATGGGTCAGATTTCGGAAGCCCTTTTCATCCTGGCAATACCTTTCCTTTTCAACAGAATAGGTGTCAAGAACATGCTGCTTATCGGAATGTCGGCATGGATAGCCAGGTATGTCTGTTTTGCATTCGGCGACATGGGACCGAATGCCTGGATGCTTTATGCCGGAATAATTCTTCATGGGATCTGCTATGACTTTTTCTTTGTGACAGGCTATATGTACACCGAGAAAAAGTCGAATGAGAGGATAAAGAGTGCTTCACAGGGACTATTCACCTTTGTTACCTACGGGCTGGGAATGTTCATTGGCACCTGGGTTTCCGGCTTTGTGACCAATTACTACAGTGCCGGCCAGGTTTACCAGTGGCAGAAGATATGGTTCATTCCAACCTATATTGCGGTTGCCGTCCTTGTTTGTTTCATCTTTTTCTTCAAGGAAAAGAAGGAAATTGATGTTGCCAGATAATTGCCTGTTGCAGACCAGGCTGCCCGGACCCTGATTTCCGGCAAGAGTCCCGGTAGCGTGACGATGTGCTGATACAATGGGTTTTTATGACAGAAAACTTATTTTTACTTAAAAATACGAGAAATGATTGTTACCTGTGTTTATGTACATGTTAAACCCGAGTCGATCGGGGATTTTATAAAAGCAACTGAAGAAAATCATAATGAATCGGTAAAGGAAGCCGGAAATTTCAGGTTTGATTTTATCCAGCAGGCGGATGACCCGGCCAGGTTTATGGTTTATGAAGCCTATGAATCGGAAAAGGATGTGGAAGCACACAAGCAGACTGCTCACTATCTGAAATGGCGCGACAAAGTTGCCGGTATGATGGCGGAACCCCGTAAGGGAGTCAGATACAATATTCTGAAACCCGATAAGCGGGAATAATGATAGAATCATTCCGGTTCAGCAGACTGCCGCTTATAATTTTCGGCAGGGGAAAATCCCGGGAGCTGCCTGCCCTTATCAGAAATTTCGGGAACAGGATGCTTCTTGTTTCCGGGAGATTTTCGGCAATGGAGAATTTTCCCGGACTCAGCTTTGCAGGAGTTCTGGAAGAAGAAGGGATTGAGGTGGAGAAGCTTGTTGTCAGCGGTGAACCATCCGACAGGCTGATTGATGATGCAGTAAGTCATTACAGGAAACATCCGCCTGACCTTGTTGTTTCGGTGGGCGGTGGGAGTGTGATGGATGCCGGAAAGGCAATTTCTGCCATGCTGACTGTTGAAGGTAATGTAAGGGACTACCTTGAAGGGGTCGGTTTCAGAGAGCATCCCGGAACAAAAATTCCCTTTATTGCCGTGCCGACGACAGCCGGAACAGGCAGTGAAGCAACAAAGAATTCAGTAATTTCAAGAGTGGGGAAGGATGGCTTCAAAAAATCCCTGCGGCATGACAATTTCGTTCCCGATACAGCCCTGGTTGATCCTGATCTGACCATTTCATGCCCGCCGGAAGTTACTGCTGCTTCAGGAATGGATTGTTTTACCCAGCTGACCGAAGCATATCTTTCAACCCGGTCAAATGAATATACTGATGCCCTGGCGACCGAAGGGCTGAAGGCAGTCAGGGCATCCCTGACCAGGGTCTTCCGGAATGGAAAGGACAGTGATGCAAGAACGGGAATGGCTTTTGCAGCACTTACCTCGGGTATCTGCCTTGCTAATGCCGGACTGGGAGTCGTTCATGGTTTTGCCTCAGCGGCAGGAGCCTTGTATGATATACCGCACGGACTTATCTGCGGCAGCCTTATGGCAGCTTCCAATGAGATGACGGTGAGACGGCTGAGAGAGCAATCCGGCAGCGGACCCTTCCTCGCCAGATATGCATCGCTTGCACGGCTTTTCATAGATGATGCCGGGAAGAAAAGTGATGAGCGGCTGATTGATGAATTCATTGAATATCTCTATGAACTGACGGCCGGACTGAATCTCCCCGGGCTCAGGCAGGCCGGTATCAGTGAGAACGATCTGCCGGAAATAGCTCTGAACACCGAATCCAAGAACAATCCTGTGAAACTGGACACGGAAGATCTGATGGCTGTACTTCAGAAAAGATATTTTTAAACTTTTCCGCAAGGATCATGATGTTTCCACGGTATTCAGCAACTCCGGGTTTCCTGGTTCACCAGGTTCATTTCAGGAGAATGAGCAGGAACGTCCGGAATCAGAAAAATGAAAAACAAGACAGCATATTTCCGGTTTTATGAGGAACTGAATGATTTTCTGCCATCCGGCAGGAAACAACAGTCATTTCAGCATTCATTCAGGGGAGATCCCTCAATAAAGGATGTTATTGAGTCGCTAGGCGTTCCTCATACGGAAATTGATCTGATACTTGTGAACGGCAGACCGGTTGATTTTTCCTATAAACCCGGAAATGAGGATCATATTTCCGTTTATCCCGTTTTTGAAAGCTTTAATATCAGTGGGGTCACCCGTCTCAGGCAGGAACCTCTGAGAACGCTGAAATTCATCGCCGACGTGCATCTGGGCAAACTGGTAAGATATATGAGACTGCTTGGCTTTGACACTCTGTTTGAACGGACTTATGACGACAGGGAGATTGTTGAGCTTTCCGTATCCCAGAAGCGGGTGATACTTACCCGTGACAGGCAGCTGCTTAAAAACAGGCGTGTCACTCACGGATACTGGGTCCGGTCTTCCGACCCGAGGGAACAGATAAGGGAGATAGCGGACAGATTTGACCTGAGAAATGATCTGAAGATTTTTACCAGATGTATGGAATGCAACGGCCTGCTTTCAGAAATAAGCAAGGAGGAAGTGTCTGCAGATCTCCCTCCAAGGACCAGGCAATATTACCAGCGTTTCCGCAAATGCGGGGGATGTGGCAAAATCTACTGGGAAGGCTCCCATTATGAGAACATGAAAAAAGAAATCGGGAATTTGCTTAATTTAGACAGGGAAGAATTAAATTTATAAACCACAGTATTAATTCAAAAAAAGGAAAGTATGAAGAACAGAACCTTTATCACAGTTATAATTATGGTTTTTCTGCTCATATCCCCTCAGCTTTCGCGGGCACAGCTTCCGAAAGAAACTGAAGCGCAGAAAATGGCGAGAATGAAATGGTGGACTGAAGCACGTTTCGGAATGTTTATTCACTGGGGCCTGTATGCCCTGCCGGCAAGGCATGAATGGATAATGAACAGGGAGAGAATCACAGCGGAGCAGTACCGGAAATATTTCGAGATGTTTGATCCGGATCTTTATAATCCTCAGGAATGGGCCAGGATGGCCAGGCAGGCAGGGATGAAGTATGTTGTACTGACCGCAAAGCATCATGAAGGATTCTGTCTGTTCGATTCGAAATACACTGACTATAAATCGACCAATACACCGGCAAAAAGGGATCTGATAAAAGAGTTTGTCGAGGCATTCAGGGCGGAGGGGTTGAAGGTCGGTTTTTATTATTCACTGATTGACTGGCATCATCCCGACTATACGATTGACAGGAACCATCCGCAGCGGCAGGAAACGGATGCCGCATATGAAAAACTGAACCGGGGAAAGGACATGAACAAATACCGGGAATATATGAAGAACCAGGTAAGGGAGTTGCTTACCAATTACGGGGAAATAAGCATTATGTGGTTTGATTTCTCATTTCCCGGAAAAAACGGCAAGGGTCGCGATGACTGGGATTCGGAAAACCTGCTGAAGCTGGCCCGTTCACTTCAGCCCGGCATTATTGTGGATGACCGCCTTGATCTGCGAGATGTTGAGGGAGGATGGGATTTTACAACCCCTGAGCAGTATAAGGTTGCAAAATGGCCTGAAGTTGACGGCCGGAGAGTACCCTGGGAAACCTGCCAGACTTTCTCCGGATCGTGGGGTTATTACCGTGATGAGACAACATGGAAGAGCCCGGCCCAGCTGCTTGAACTACTCATAGAATCAGTAAGCAAGGGAGGCAACCTGCTTCTGAATGTAGGCCCGACGGCAAGGGGCGAATTCGATTACAGGGCAAAGGAAAGACTGGATGCCATGGGCGACTGGATGAAGGTGAACAGCCGTTCCATTTACGGATGTACCGAAGCACCGGCAGGATTCAGGACGCCTGAAAACACTCTTCTGACATATAATCCGTCAACAAACAGGCTCTATATTCATTTGCTTGCCTATCCGCTCGGAAGACTCACTCTTGAAGATATGGCTGACAGGATAAAATATGTCCAGTTCCTCCATGATGCTTCAGAAATAAGCATGTCAGCCCCCCGGGAAGGCGGCAAGAATGACCTGTCGCTAACGCTTCCGGTACTTAAGCCCCCGGCAGAAATCCCGGTGCTTGAGGTGTTTCTGAAATAAGGAAATGCAGCTCCTTTTCAGGGGCCGCATTCCTTGTTACGGAGTATTCTGCCTCAGGCCGGCACAGCAGGTCTTCAGGGAAAGATTGAGCCGTGAACTAGATTTCGATAACCAGTATAGTATCCGTTTCGTCTATAAGATTATCAGGCAGGGTAATGGCAATGCCGAAAGCATCCTGCCTGTACTTTATCCTGACCCCCGAGCCAAAGGCACTTATATTCCGGATTTTTTTGCCGAAATCGGGAATGAGGATATTATTGTCTTCCGGGTTGAGTATGTGCACAAATACCTTATTTCCTTTTTGTGTAGTCACACCCCATGACCTGGGACTTACCGGACCGCCCCGCGTTCCGTAAACAGTTTCTCCGTTCTTCTTCATCCATTCGCCGATTTCCTTCAGGGTCGAGATAAATTCGGGCTGTATCTTCCCGTCAGGCATGGGACCCACATTGAGCAGAAAGTTTGAATTGAAGCCTGCTGCCTTTACAAGATACTGGATAAGGCTTTTTGTTGATTTATAATTTTTATCCTGCAGGTTGAATCCCCAGGAATTGTTCATTGTTTCACATGTTTCCAGCGGAAGCTGCCCCACTGTCTGTTCGGGATTGAAACCGGTGGTTTGCTGGCCCGGCAGGTCCTTTTCGAACATCTGGAAATCTTCACCCGGGAAAGGAGTCAGGTGATGATTGCTCCCCACGAGACATGCGGGCTGAAGCCTGTGTATCAGACCGTATGTCTGATCAAGCCTCCAGTCGGAGTTTCTCTTGTCCCAGAAACCGTCGAACCATATACCGCCTATTTCACCGTAATTTGTAAGGAGTTCCGTAAGCTGTCCGTCCATGAAATCGAGATAGCTGTACCAGTTGCCTTTGTCGGGACGACCCGAGGCCTGGCCTGTATTGCCCCGTGGATAATAATCTTCCTGGTACCAGTCAAGCTGGGAGTGATAGAAGAAAAGCTTTATTCCCTCCTTCCTGCATTCGTCGGCCAGCATCTTTATGACATCCTTTTTGTAGGGTGTACGGTCAACTATGTCCCAGTCAGTGAGCTTTGAATCAAACATGGCGAATCCGTCGTGATGCTTGCTTGTAATGGTGATATACTTCATACCTGCATTTTTTGCAATTGCAACCCATTCAGCGGGATCATAGCCCAGCGGGTTGAAGAAGGCAGGAAGCTTCTGGTATGTCTCCTTGTCAATTCTCTGGTTGTTCATTACCCATTCACCATCTCCGAGTATTGAATAAACACCCCAGTGGATGAACATTCCGAATTTTGCATCCTGAAACCATTCACGGGCTTTCAGGTTTTCAGCGGAAGGTGTGTAGACCTGCTGGGCATGGGATATCATTGCTGAACACAGCAGTACCGGAATCAGTAAAAAAAATGGTTTTCGCATCATGATCATGAAATTTTGTATTAATAAATTGTAAAATATTTATCCGTGCATGACCCGTGAGGCCTGTATATGGCGTGTTCAGAACCAGCATAGCCCTGCTGTCAACTGCACCATCCGGCGGTCAGGAAATCATTCCAGCTTTCCCACTTCCTTTTCCACCTCCTCAAGTATCTCGCAGGATTTCACGAGTTCTTTCATGAGGGTATGATCGGGATAGAGAGGGCGGTCGATATCCAGGAAGCTGACATGTTTTCTGATGACATCCTTAGCTTTCTGAACGCCCCTGCCGAATTTATATTCACTCTTTCTGAAATCCAGGGCCTGGGCTGCTGCCATAAACTCTATGCCCAGGATACCGTATGCGCAGTCAAGTATCTGGTTGTTTTTGATTGCAGTATTCATTCCCATTGAAACAAAATCCTCCTGGTCGGCAGCTGCTGGAATAGACTGTATCGAAGCCGGCATTGACAGTATCCTTTGTTCAACTATCAGGGTGTCGGCCGTATACTGGCTAAGCATCATTCCCGAGAACATCCCTGCGCCCTTTGTCAGGAAATCCGGCAGGCCTTCACTGAGGGCAACATTGTTTAGACGGTTCATCCGTCTTTCCGACATTACGCTGACCATTGTGATACAGGCACCGGCCATATCCATCGGAACGCTTACCGGGGTGCCCTGGAAGTTGGCACCTGAGATCTGAAGATCCCTGTCGGGGAAAAAGACCGGATTATCACCCACGCCGTTCAGTTCAATTTCTACCTGGGACCTTGCAAAGGCGAGCATGTCATGTGCCGCTCCTATAACCTGGGGTGTTGATCTCATGGAATAGGCATCCTGTACTTTTGATTTCACTTTTCCTTCAGCAAGGTCACCTTCGGCAATACATTTATTGATTGCCCCGGCACTTCTCACCGCTCCCCTGAATCCCCTTGCTTCATGAAGGAGCGGATTGTAGGGTTTCATGTTGGCTTTCAGGGCCTCAAGCGACATTGAGGCTGCTATTTCCGCCTGCTTCAGCCAGTTATTCGCGTCGACGAGCCATATGGCACTCATGGCTGTCAGCATGTTTGATCCGTTGATTGTTGCAAGTCCGTCCCTTGCATGCAGTCCGGGAACGGGAATACCTGCCCTGTCCATGGCTTCTTTTCCGCTGAGCAGTTCCCCCCTGAAATATGCTTTTCCCTCACCAAGGAGGAGAAGGGCTATCTGTGACATAGGGGCAAGATCACCGGAAGCTCCCACAGAACCTTTCTGGCATACATAGGGTGTGACACCCCTGTTCAGCATCTCTGCCAGTGTTTCGGTGATTTCAGGCCGGTTTCCGGATTGACCGCGGGCATGCACGTTAATCCTTCCAAGCATTGCGCCCCTTACTGTTTCAAGGGGAGCAGGGTCACCTATGCCGGCAGCATGGTTATAAACGAGGTATTTCTGAAAATCCCTGATCTGATTGTCGTCGAGAACTATTTCAGAAAATTCACCGATACCGGTATTGATACCGTACATTATTTCGTGTGCCTCCAGTTTCTTTTCCAGCATTTCGCGGCACATGCTGATTCTCCTGCGCGCATCGGGATGCAGTTCAACTCTCCGGCCGTGGCGGGCAACGCTTACCACGTCGTTGATTGTGAGGCCTGAGCCTGTTATTATTAGTTTTTCCATTTATTTGATTTATAGAAGAATATTTATACCGGAATTGTTTCAGATAATCAGATAATCAAGATGTTTGACTTCAACAATGATTATCTTGATAATTATATCAGTTGAGGATACTACCCGCAAAGACCTGTCCGGTTGATCTTGATTTTATATTCCAGGAACCAGTTGTGATGCATATACATGATTTGCAAAACAAATTTAAAGAATTCCTGCTTATTTTCCACGTCAAACCACTGCCATGCCTTTGTAAAAATGTATAATTTCGGAAAAGTAAGACTTACCGGCTTTTATTTTTGTTTGTGAAAGATTTTATTTCCGGATCAAATACAGATATGCCATGTTTCATAAGGCTCTTGATATTTTCTTCCTGCTGTTTCATTCCTCACTTGTGCTGTTCAACCTCTTTGGCTGGATATGGCGGAAGACAAGATTTTATAACCTTATAACGCTTGGGCTGACGGGATTGTCATGGTCACTGCTCGGTCTGATTGCCGGGGTTCCGGGTTACTGTCCCCTTACCGACTGGCATTTCAGTATACTTGAGAAGATGGGGGAAAAAGGCCTTCCGGCTTCATATATGAAATATCTTGCCGACAGGATCACGGGACTGGATTTCAGTTCCGCTCTGGTGGATAATCTGATCCTTTATGGGTTTCTCGGGGCTTTAACGGTTTCTCTGATCCTGAATATCAGGGATTGTATTAAAACAAAATCCCCGGAGACAAAGTGACTGCCGCCGGGGATTTATTCTATAACCGGAGAATTTATTCTGCAACCCGGGGATTTGTTCTGCGATCCGGGATTCATTCTGCGATCCTGGATTCATTCTGCGACCCTGGAATCCGCCTCTTATTTTTTAGTAATGCCTCCCAGGAGTGATCCGAGGATATTTTTACCCGCACCTGCAGATGCACCGCCTTTTCCTTTTAAAATAAAGCCTGCAATATCGTCAATAATATTTCCGTCGCCATTTGCATCAAGCAGTGATCCTATTCCTCCGATTCCGGTTTTCCCCGTATCCCTTTTCTTTGTCAGGGCTGCAAGGATAACAGGAGCCAGTGCGGGAATTATCTTCATAATAACCGAAGGGTCAATGTTCATTTTTTTACCAAGTGCCCGGGCTGCTGCCACACCTCCCTTGTCTCCAAGAAGTCCGCCAAGATTTGCGTCAGCACTGCTGTCATTCAGTTTGCCCGAGATAAGACCTTTCAGGTTGCCAAGCACCGACGAATCACCATATTTGTTCAGTATATGGTTTACCCTTTCATCTCCTCCGCGGTCATCCTTCTGACGCTTGAGCCCGCCCAGGATAAGCGGTGCCAGTTCGGGAATAAGCTTCTGAACGGTTCCCTGGTCAATATTCAGGTTTGATGATAGCTGCCTGCTTACCTCAGGACCATAGTTTTTCATGAAATCGTCAATAAAATTTGCCATAGTAAATTGAGATTGATTTATTTGGAAACTTGATTTGAATACAAAATCCTAATCCGGACTGCCGGATCAAAATAGTATTTGTTTATATTCTCCATTCTGCATCTGCCAATCAGTAAAAACAAAGTATATTTGAATATGTTCCCGGGAAATCATGAAAAGACATTTACTCTTGCAGATATTGCTCAGCCTCATTTTCTTGACTGATTTATATCCCCGGCCGGTTCAGACTGAAATAAAAACTCTTGAGACCGGAGCCATTGCTCCTGATTTCAGCCTTCGGGGAATTGATGATAAAATATACAGTCTGAAGGATTTCAGTAAATCGCCCGTTCTGGTCGTCATTTTCAGCTGTAATCATTGTCCCACTGCACAGGCTTATGAAGACAGGATAATCTCTTTCACAAAGGAGTGCGGGGCGAAAGGAGTCGCTGTTGTAATGATATCCCCGAACAATGTGGATGCTCTGACCTATTCCGAACTGGGTTATTCGGATATGGGTGACAGTTTTGAGGATATGAAACAGCGTGCAGCCGATAAAATTTTTCCCTTCATTTATCTTTACGATGGCGATGAACAAAAGAGCGCCCTGGCTTATGGCCCGGTTGCCACTCCACATTGTTTCGTTTTTGATAAAGACAGAATACTCAGGTATAACGGAAGGGTTGACGGGTCGGAAAAGCCCGGGACCGGCAATGGGGAAGATCTCAGGAATGCAGTTGATGCTGTTCTGGCCGGACAACCGGTTGCCAATCCCGTTACCAGGGTTTTCGGATGCTCCATTAAGTGGGCATGGAAAAATGAATATGCTGAAAAGCTCTATGAACAGTGGGCAAAACTGCCTGTAACACTTGAAGATATTGATGTTAACGGAGTAATGGAGCTCATTCAGAATAATTCTTCGGATAAACTCAGACTGATCAATATATGGGCAACATGGTGCGGTCCCTGTAAAACAGAATTTCCCGAACTGGTTATCATCGACCGTATGTATTGCGGCCGTGATTTCGAATTCATAACAATTAGTGCCGACAAACAGGACAGAAAGAATGATGCATTGAAGTTCCTCCAGTCACAGCAGGCATCAAACCGGAATTATATCTTCAGTGAAGATGATGTTTACAGGCTTATTGATGCTGTTGGCAACGGCTGGAGAGGAGCCCTCCCTTTCACACTGCTGGCAGAGCCGGGAGGAAAGATTGTTTATGCCAGACAGGATATGATCGATCCGCATGAAATGAAAAAGCTCATTGTTGAAAATAAATATATTGGCAGATATTATTAGTCCCGGATCAGCCGGGCGTTTCTTTTGTGGCAATAAAGGCTTTCGGGAATGAAGCTTCAAAACTGCCTTTCGAAGTACTTGAAACACTTGCAGGAGATATCATAAATGAGGTACCCGGTATTGTCAGTGTGACATATAATATTTCAGCCAAACCACCATCAAGTATCGAGGCAGTATAAGAACTGATACATTAATTGTCTGGTTAATTTAATTATTATGAAGGTATTAATAACAGGTTCATCCGGATCTCTGGCCAGAATGCTGATCGGCCACCTGGCAGAGAAAAATACAGAAATAGTCGGAATCGACATCAGGGAATGCAGTGACTCTTTACACGGGGATAAGTTCCGGTTTTATAAATGCAGTATTACCGAGAAAGAAAAACTTATTTCAATATTTGCCGGAGAGAAGCCAACCAACGTAGTGCATTTTGCATGTTCCTTCAATAAAGTGCGCAACCGGAAACAGGAATATGAGATAGATATAACAGGATCGGATAATGTATTGAAAGCTTCGCAGATAACTCCATCTGTCAGGCAACTTATATATATATCTTCGGCTGCAGCTTACGGGGGGAAAAAGAATAATCCCCTGTGGATGTCAGAATCTGAGCCCCTCGATCCCGGAAAATACAGGTATGGAATGAACAAAAAGCTTGTTGAACACAATTACACGAATATTAAAGTCCGGGATGATCTGCGTATAGTGATACTGAGACCCTGCCAGGTACTGGGTCCTGCCTTTGACAAACCAAAAAGCATAGTATCAATCCTTATAAAGGTACCCTTCCTGCCGAAATTCACACGGGAAACAAAACTCCAGTTCATCCACAGTGTCGACCTGGTAGCTTTAATGGAACTGATTCTTAAGGATAATGAAATCTCAGGAATTTATAATCTTGTACCTGACAGTTATTCGACAGTCAAAGACATTGTTCCCGATAAAAAATTCCTGCCGGTTCCTTTTTTCGTGATTAAAGGATTCCTGTGGATTTGCTGGCATCTGAAGATAATGAATATTCAGCCTGCTTCCATTGTCCACAGTTTTTATCCTACAATCGTTGATTCGACAAAACTTACTTCAAGGTATGGTTATAAGTTTAAATATTCTTCAAAGGAAGCGTTTGAAGATACTGTGGTTTATAACAGGATACCTGAAGGTTCGTGGCTGTAGAAGAAGGGAAAATCATTCGATCCTTCCTATATATTTATCCGTCCGCAGAATGATCGAATTCCTAAGAAACGCCGGTGTTGCCCATACCGGGTTGCCAGTCTGGAACTGACTTAAAACTTCATATTTCCTTCCGGGCCTGATCACAAGTACATCACCCCTTACCGAGAAAAAATAGATCCTGCCTGCCGCCAGGACGGGTGATGCGTTGAAATTAGCCCTCACCCTTGTTGTCCACACCTCTTTCCCCGTTTCTGCTTCAATGCACATCAGGTTATTGTTTGAATCAACAGTATAGATCAGTCCGTCTTTTATGACCGGAGTAAGCAATTGAAGTCTGCCGCTTCTTTTTTTCCATATTATGTTGCTGGCTGTAATATCTCCTTTCCCATCCGGATTTACTGCCATTAATTCGGAATATTCCGTTCCTGAAGGATCTCTCATGAAGCCCGTATAATAGTATAAAACGCCGTTTTCTGAAAAGGGCATGGCAATGGTTGATTCAGCTCCCCCGATCAGACTCCAGACCTCCTCACCAGTATCAGGATTATAAGCATTGCATACTGCCGAACCATTGGTTATCAGCAGATCCTTGCCCTTTACATTCAGTATAAGAGGTGTTACATACGCCTTCCTGCCTATGACCGTGAGTGGTTCATAAGGTTTTTGAGGCCTGTCGGTTTTCCATACTGTCTGGCCTGTTGATTTGTTCAGGGCAGTAATAAATCTGACATCAGTACCTTCATAATGAAGGATGAGAAGGTTTTTATACAGTACCGGAGATGAAGCCGGGCCCTGTACATGTTTGCATTTCAGATCAGTCCTGGTCCAGACTATATTGCCATTGGAAGTATTAATGCATGCGGTGCCGTTACTGCCGAAATGGACATACACAAATCCTTTTTCTATACATGGGGTAGGAGTAGCGTATGAATTCAGTGAATGCTTCCCTTCAACATCAGAAACGGAAAATACCTTAATGTCATGAATTATTTTGCCGTTCCGGAAATCGGCACACACGGCAAAAAGTTCCCTGCCGTCATCAGTAGCAGTGGTTATCCATATCTGATCACCATAGACTACAGGGGAAGACCAGCCCCTGCCATGGATGTCTGTCTTCCATCTGAAACCGGAATCATCATTCCAGTTCAGTGGAACAGTTTCTACACTTGCGATACCATTAAGACCACTTCCCCTGAAATGCGTCCAGTTATTATCCTGTGCAATCCCCTTTTCGGATATCACTAATGATAATAACATCATACAAAAACCTGAAATTGTTTTTCTCATAAACCCGGTAATTAATAATTTTCTATTTTTCGCATAACATACTGTCACGGATCAGAACTGATTAAGTTGGAAGTTATACTCTTTTCCCTGCCCCTCTCCGTAACCGGTTCCGGCCACTTCAAATCCATATCCCCGGGTGTTTTTTAGCAGAACAGCGACTGCAGCATGCAGTCACTTCGGTAATGGCAGGCAGGAATGTTTTTATCATAAGTTTTTTACTATTTTGTTAATTCATGTATGTTGTTCATATACACTGGTTTTATTCAGAATTTTTTGATGAGAACACAAAGAATATACAAAGGTAGAAAATATTGAAGGTACATAAAAAATCCGGTCCGCGGTCTGAAACTCCTGGATGTCCCGCCTGAATCATACTCAAAGGAGGAATCTGCAACCTCAAGGGCGCTGTAATTCGGAAAGGATTTACAGGAGAAAGCTAAAAAAAGGAATTATAAGTTGCTGATGTTATGGCAATAATGCTTCGACAGTCGGGGAAAATGCAAAGGATCTGCTGATGTATAACATTTAAATAAAAAAAACAAAATATATTTGAATGGGTTTAACAATGCCGGAAATATGAACAAGTCCGCCTGAACCGGCAATACCGGCCTGTATACGAGGTGGTTGAATATCCGGCAGGCACGTTGACCGGAACGGATTGTGAGACGGGATGCTGTCAGGCGGAAAGAACCGGATCCTGAACTGCGGGGCGGGGCTGGTTAAATATGATCCTGCAGGAAGAGAGAAAAACGGAGCTGTAAATACTAAATAATCATTCAATGATACAAGAGATAGGCCTTAAGGAACTGGATCCGGATAAATTTGTTGAGGAACAGGCAGAGTCGATAAAAGCAGCTGTCGGAGACGGTATTGCAATTAATGCTCTCTCGGGCGGGGTTGATTCTTCAGTGGTGACAATGCTGGGGCACCGGGCACTGGGGCGGCAGCTCCGGACTGTAATAGTTCAGAACGGACTATTGCGTGAGGGCGAAACCGAATGGGTGTCAACAGTATTCCATGAACTCGGGGTTGAGGTTGAGATAATCGATGCCAGAATGGAATTTCTTGATTCACTTAAAGGACTGACTGATCCTGAGGAGAAAAGAGAGGCAGTAACAAATACCTTTTATAAAAGGGTTTTCGGGAGACTGGTAAGGGAAAGCGGTGCCAGATTCCTGCTTCAGGGTACGATTCTTACTGATGTTGATGAAACTGTGGCGGGCATCAAGCGGCAGCACAATGTTTTTGCCCAGCTTGGAATAGATCCGGAGGAAGCCCTGGGCTATCAGATAATAGAACCTCTTGTACGGCTGAGGAAGGACGGGGTAAGGATTGCAGGCAGGGCCCTGGGACTGCCGGAAGAGATGCTGGGCAGGATACCCTTTCCGGGACCGGGACTGGCAGCCAGGATAATTGGTGAAGTGACAGCTGAAAGGCTGGAAACAGTAAGAAAGGCTACAGTGATTGTTGAAAAGGCTCTTGCCGGCAGCGGTGCATTCCAGTATATGGCTATTCTGCATTCCGACAGGGTGACAGGGGTCAGGGAGGGCAGGCGTGATTTCGGACAGCAGATTGAAGTCAGATGCTGGGACAGTACAGATTCAAGAACGGCAACCCCCTCACGTCTGCCATACGAAATTCTTGAAAAAATGGCTGCCGACATTACAGACCAGGTTCCAGGTGTGGTAAGCGTTACCTATAATATAACAGCAAAACCGCCTTCAACCATTGAAGCAATATAAGCTGCAGGCAGAAAGCGGGAATGTATGAATCAGCCCGATACAATTTTCAGTTCATCAGCCATCTGATTATTTTTTTGCTGAATTTTGTGTAAGGAGGATAACGTAAAATCAAATCTATCAGATTCGATTTTACGAGTACGGACCGGGTATTCGAAAATGTTTCAAATGATCTTCTGCCATGATACCTGCCCATGCCGCTGTATCCCACTCCACCGTATGGAAGAAAGGGAGAGGCAATCTGCATCACGGTATCATTTACAGCAGCCGTACCCGAACTTGTTCTTGCCAGGAATTCGCGGGCCAGTTTTTTACTGCGGGTGAATATATAAACTGCAAGGGGTTTCGGATTTCTTTCAATAATATTATAAACTTCACTTAAGTTTTCAAATTCTATTACAGGGAGCACAGGTCCGAAGATCTCTTCCTGCATAATGAGATCCCCGGGTGTGATATCCTTAATTACCGTTGGTTCAAGGTAGAGGGTTTCTGTGTCGGAGTTTCCGCCGGCAACTATATGTCCTGTTTTAGTGAGGGCAACAAGCCGCAGCAGGTTCTCTTCATTGATAATCCTTGCAAAATCCCTGCTTTTTTCCGGATTTTCGCCGTAGAATTCTTTTAAACCGGCGGATATCAGATCTAGCAGGCGATCTTTCACCTTTTTGTCTACCAGCAGATAATCAGCACAGATACAGGTTTGGCCTGCGTTGATGAATTTTCCCCAAACAATCCTCTTTGCCGCAAAGCCGAGTTTCGCATCCGAGGTTACGACACATGGATTCTTGCCGCCAAGCTCAAGAGATACAGGTATAAGGTTTTCAGATGCTTTTTGCATCACGTATTTACCAATCCGTGTGCTGCCTGTAAAAAAGATATAATCGAATTTATAGCTGAGAAGGTGTTCGCTTATTGAATGATCTCCGTTTACCATTGCCACCAGTCCGGCGGGAAAATTTCCAATTATCTTCTGCATTACGCTGGTAATATTCGGAACCTTTCCGGATGCTTTCACTATAACGCAATTTCCGGCGGTAATTGCTCCCAGCATGGGAAGGAAAACCAGCTGAAAAGGGTAATTCCATGGAGAAAGAACAAGTACCTGTCCGTATGGCTGATGAGTGATATAACTACGGGCAGGAAAATGAACAAACGGAGTTCTTACCTTTTTAGGCCTGGCCCACTTTTTAAGCTTTTTTATTGCCAGGTTCAGTTCCTTGAGGACAAAACCCGTTTCTGTGGCGATAACCTCGAATTCGGGTTTGTGGAAATCCTTCCATAATGCATCCGCTATTTCTTTCTCATGATATATTATCAGTGTTCTGAATTTTTTCAGAATCCCAAGACGAAAATTTATATCAAGGGTTTTTCCTGATCTGAAAAACTTAAGCTGTTCTTCAAGTATTGAATTGATTTCTTCTTTTCCCATTCGTTCACCGGCTCCTAATTTCCCAAAGCCCTGTCAACCGCATCAAGAACGGGCTGTGCTGAAATTTTTGATCCGACAGCCCCGGTCATCCATTGCTGCGGAGTCAGGCGTCCCTGCTTATATATCCGGTCTATTTCGTCTGACAGTTTTTTCCCTTTCATGAATTCCTCGATCTGGAACTGGATAACATGGCCGTAAGAATAATTTGCAAGATAAAGCGGAGCATTCACCATGTGGGAATATATTGCCAGCAGCGGGGTATCCTTTACTCCGATCACAGGGGCAAAGTACTCATTCCAGGTATCCGTTGCAATTCTGACCACGGCTTCCCTGAGCATAGCTGCTGATGCACCGGGATTTTCATACAGCCACTTCCACATTTTCATGTCCACCATTCCAACACCCATGATTTCCATAAGAGACCAGGCATTGTCAAGGATTTCTGATTTTTCCTTTTCCGGACCGGAATCGCTGATTCCAAGAAGCATCAGGTCCCTTTGCTGGAAGATGAAGGCAGTTGCCTCGGTAAAGGCCGTGTTGGGCACACCTGACATCATGTAATGGTCAACATCATAGAGTGTAATGGTCTGTTCCACGTTGTGACCGAATTCATGAACAGCAATGTTATAGCCCTTGTAATCCATTCCTGTTTCCGGAACCCTGGTACGCAGGCGGGAAAGGGATCCTTTCCTGCCTGCCCCCCAGGCATGCCCTGATCCTCTTGCCGGGTCGACCACTATCTTTGAAGAAATATATTCCGCTCTTTCCGGGCTCCAGCCGAGCTTTTTCAACATGGCGGGCATCCCTGCACGAAAGGCTTCTGGAGACGGATACAGTTTTGCGGTTCTGGAGCTGAGAAAATCTTCAGATATGCTGCTTCTTGACTTGAATCCGTCGTACCATATGTCATAGGGCCTGAGATCCCGTCCCAGGCGTTCCCTGATGACACCGGCTATTTTCGCAAGCCGGGGTGAACGGAGGTAATTGTCAAAAAGTGCTTCAACCTCTTCCTGTGATATTTCCATATCCCATGAAAAACTGCGGAGGATGGCAGTATTCATTTCCGGAACATAGGGATCTATAGCCTTCATTGCCCTGAATGTATTGAGTATATGCTGGTAGCGCATATCGTTCTCAGCTGCTGATTCAAGGGGTCTGCCATCTTTGGTTACCCTGTTTGTGAAAGGTGCCCAGTCCGTTTCCGGGTTATTGATAACAACCTCCGGTATCTCCTGCCGTATTATTCTTTCCATCACACTGAATATCATCTCCTGTTTCTCCCGGCCGTTCAGCCTGTCCGCATAGTCAGCCTTGATCTCATCCCTGAGATTCCAGTGTGAGAGGAGTACCATGTCGTCCGGAAAGATTTTCCGGCCTTCATCAGTCAGCAGACGTCCCATATGGATATTATAACCAGCAATATACATCTCGGCATTTCCTGTTGCCACTGACAGTGCCTGGATAAGTTCTGCCGGAATTCTTGAGACAAAGATATCTCCCAGCCGTGCCATTGCCCACTGCTCTCGGCTCCATGAAGGGCCGAGCTCCTCTTTTTCCGCCAGGGTAAAGTAGGGGAAGTTAAGAGCTGTTACAAATGCAATCTTGTTGGAATAGAGATCATCCTGCAGATGGGCCCCCGGACTATAATTGCCGAACATACGGTCTATCCCGTCTATTTCCCCCCGGGCTTCATCCAGATTCTTTCTCAGGCTAAGTGTTATTTCATTGAAATAGCCATAAAGGGATTCAAAATAATCACTTGTTTTGTTGAAAACGGTTCTCCGTTTCAGAGGGTCGCTGATATAATTATCCTTTACGAAGCTGAGAAACTCAGCGGCTGTTCCGTCACTCTCCCTCCACAGTGAGGCAGCATGCCTCACTCCCTTCTCAAAGAGGGCAATATCGGCGTCCGGTGATTCCGGTTTGAAATCCCTGATTGCGGTCTTAATGGTTTCTTCACTGATGAACAGTGCCGGCTGAGCCTCCCTTTTACCGCCTCCCGGACCGGAGCAGGCAGTAATGACTGTGATCGCGAGCAGAAGCATTTTTCTTGTCATATGTTGTTTTTTAAAGATATTTTTTCAGCAATGTAATACCTTTTTTTATTTCTTCACGGCCTGACGATTCTATTCCGTACCAGCCCCTGTAGCCGGAACTCTTTGCCAGGTTAATCATTCTGGCTGTCAGTTCTTCGGTGGGCTGATTACGGTAAGACATGCCGCCGGCCCATGGCAGCATTTTCACAAGATAATCCACGTTGTCGAAATTGTCTGAAGGCTGTCTCCAGTCTGGGTAGCTGCCGAAATAGAGATTATTTACCGTCTTCATGAGAGAAACCATCCAGTCTGCATCATTTGAGAGCCCGCCGTGGTTCTCGATCAGAACACTTATGTTAAGCGGAACAGCATATTCCAGCAGCATGTTGTAGGTTTCCGCAGCATGTTTAAGAGCCTCGTTCCTGTCGATCTGTTTCGGACCCACGCAGTTTGTCCGGATTGCATGGCATCCGAGGTAAACGGCTGCATCAATCCATTTCCTGTGATTTGTCACAAACTGTTTCCGTTCTTCACTGGTAACCGAGCAGCCGTCACCTTCATCATCAACCATTATCAGTACCATGGTAACCCCCAGGTCTCCGGCATTTCTTTTCAGCCGTCTGAGGTAGCCTTCCGTCGGCACTTCAAAAAGTGTGTTGACAAATTCAATTCCGTTCAGTCCGAAATCATTTTTAGCGACTTTCGGAAAGTCGAGTGTTTTCCATTTACCTGCTCTTATTTCATCAACCAGTGCCCACTGGGCAAGGGAGATGTCATCCTTTACGTACCGGGGTGTAGGCGATGCCGGCGAGGCCAGCGATGCCGGGGATTCCGGCGATGCCGGTGAGACCGGTGATGCAGGGGATGCTGCGGATGTCTGTGATCCCGCTGCTGCCTCCAGGAGGGTGGGTGCTGCCACACCAGCCGCAGCAGTTAAAAGGGATTTTTCTATAAAACTTCTTCTTGATATGGATGTCATGGCTATGATTTTTAAAAGGGTGGTCAGGTTTTCTTTTATTATATTTCCCATCCGGGACGGTATTCCCTGGTGAGGAACTGATTGGCTTCAGGGGCATTGGTTATGGTCATGCTTTCACTGTCATACTCGACTCTTTTTCCTGCACGGAGCGAAACGGTTCCCAGGAGAATGGTTTCCGAAACCGGTCCTGCCAGAAGGAAGCTGCCTCTGGCTTCGCTGTTGCTTCTGAATGCCTGTATCCACGCTTCATTTGTATCAGGTTCGGAAGACTCCGGTTCCTTATCGCTTATTCCGGCCATTCTGCTTTCGGGTATCAGTCTTGGATTCTCACCTCTGAAACCGGCCAGGATCTTTCCCCTGTCACCTACAAACATCATTCCTTCCCTTTCGAATGATTTTCTCTCAGAAAGGAGTTCTTCGGGGGTGAAGGGCCTCATCCCCCCATCCCACCAGTATAGATCGAAAGCTCCCAGTTCCCTGGTTGCGGGCATCTCAAAGCGAATCATGCATGACAGGGGGAAGGCCACATTGTTAACAACTCCCCTGCATACATTGTTTTCTGCCATGGCTGTTGTTGTTCCATAGGCATCGGCGCTCAGTGCCGGTTTGTCTATTCCGAATGTGAGGAAGAGCGGAAAAAGGCTGTAGTGTCCCATGTCGGCAATGCTGCCGCCGCCAAAATCATACCATCCTCTGAACACATTATGAGTGTAGTTTGGATGGTAGGGACGGGCTGGTACCGGTCCGAGCCACAGATCCCAGTTAAAGCCTTCGGGAACGGGAACCTTTTCTGTGGGATTACTCTGCCACTGCGGCCATACCGGACGGTTTGACCAGTTGTGTATCTCCCTCAGGGTTCCTATCCGGCCTTCCCTTATCCACTTTTTCGCCAGGTCATATCCGGGCTTCGGACTCCAGGCAAGGAGATGGGTTCTCAATCCGGTCTTTTTTGCCGTATCATATGTTGCCCTGAATTCCTTCATCCGGTTTGCAATTGGCTTGTGGGTGACAACGTGCCTGCCTTTGTTCATCGAATGTATGGCAACATGGGCGTGAAGATGATCGGGGGTCATGATCTTGATGGCATCTATATCCCTTTCCTTTTCGAGCAGTTCGCGATAATCTTCATATGAAGCACATCCCTTGTAATTTGACATATCCCGGGATCTGGCATAGTATTTCTGTACAAGTTCCTGTCCGATATCCCTTCCCCCGGGGATTCCCCTGAAGTTTTCGCCCCAGCCCGGATCTCCCAGGGCTTTCCTTATTCCGTTGCGGATTCCGTGAAGCGACCAGTCGATGTAGTCAGTAGTGAATTTATTCGGATCAGAAACTGCGACTATCTGCAGGGCAGGATTGGCTATCAGGCTGACCATTTCCCTCAGGCCCTGTGTTCCGCAGCCTATGTAGCCAATGGTGAGCCTGTCATTCGGTGCCACATATCCGGGCCCGCCAAGCACACTCCTTGGAACAACTGTCAGCGCAAGCGATCCGGCAGCAGCCGAACCAAGGAATTCACGGCGATTGATTTTTTTTGATTTTGTCATGTTTGTATGGGTTACAGGTTTCTTAGTTACGAAGTTAATAAAACAGGCGTTTTTTACACCAGGTTCACTAAAATCTTTTAAATTTGAAATTTAGTCAGGACATGCATGCCGGACAATTTTAAACATATCATAATGACAAGTCATACCAGTGCAGCCGGAACAGTATTCTGGCTGATAATCCCGTTACTGATCATTTGCTGCAGCGGAGGTTCGGGAAAGCCGGGGCCGGCTGACGAAAATGCAGGAATACCGGAATATGACAGCACCTTTCTTTTCAACGGCCGGGACCTGGACGGGTGGGAGATAACAAATTTCGGCCCCCAGGGACCTGTATACGTTTCCGGAACTACGATAGTGCTGGGAATGGGTGAAGGATGTACGGGTATAACCTGGAAAAAAGAATTTCCTGAAATGAATTACAGAATAAGTCTGGAAGCCAGGCGGGTTGCAGGAAACGACTTTTTTTGCGGAATGACCTTCCCTGCCGGGAAAGAACCATGCACCCTCATTGTTGGCGGCTGGGGCGGAACAACTGTGGGCCTGAGTACTATAAACTCCATGGATGCTTCTGAGAATCAGACAACAAATTTCAGGGAATTTGAAAAGAACCGATGGTACCGGATCAGCCTGCTGGTGCATGCTGATACCATACGTGCACTGATCGACGATGAAGTTGTTGTGAATTTTGTGAAAGGGAAATATGATGAATTGTCCATCAGGCCTGAAGTAGAACTGTCAAAGCCCTTCGGGATAGCATCGTGGTACACTACTGCCCAATTGAGGAATATCAGGCTTGATAAGCTTGATGACTGACATTTTCGCATAAACCGGAATCATCGGTGCTGCATTGAATTGTTCCGGGGCGGGGACGGGTGAAATGAAAGTCTTTTAACCAATAGCATATGATTATTATGAAAAAGTTGTTATTTGTATTTATTTTCAGCTGTGTGCTGTTTTCCTGCAAAACCAGCCAGCTGACCCTTTCGGTTACCGAACCAGCTCCTGTGACACTCCCCCGGGAAATCAGGAAAGTAGGCGTGATTAACAGAAGCATCCCCACTGATGAAACAAAACTGCTTGATATTATCGACAAGGCTCTTTCACTTGAAGGTGCTGATCTCGACAGGGACGGAGCCGAACAGTGCGTAAAGGGACTTACTGAAGAACTGATGACGAACCGCAGGTTTGATGAAGTCAGAAATCTGGCTGAAATTGATTTCAGAACCCCGAAACTGGGAAATATTTTCCCAGTGCCCCTTTCCTGGGAAATTGTGGATAAGATTGCAGAGGAACAGGAAATTGATGCCCTGTTTTCACTTGATTATTTTGATACGGAAGCCAGAGTGAATTATTCAACGGGCAGGACAGATATTAAGGCTCCCGGCGGCATTGTGGTTCCGGCAGTTGAACATCGTGCCGAAATGGAAACCATCGTCAGGACAGGATGGCGTATTTACTGCCCTGCGGACAGACTGATAGCCGATGAGTATCACGACCTGCAGTCAGTGAAGTATTCAGGAAGGGGAGTCAGCCCGCTTGTGGCCGTTGCCGGACTGATAAAACGGAAGGATGCAATTATGGAGGTCAGCAGACTGGCCGGACATGATTATGCCTTAAGGCTTATCCCTTTCAGCAGGCGCGTCAGCCGGGAATATTTTGTCAGGGGAACAGACAATTTCAGGATAGCAAGGCGTAAGGCCCAGGCAGGCCAGTGGGAGGAAGCCGGAATGCTCTGGGAGAAGGAAACTTCCGGTTCCAGACCGAAAATAGCAGGAAGAGCCTGTCATAATATGGGGATTATCAGTGAGATAAACGGCGATGTTAAGCTGGCACTTTCATGGGCACAGAAAGCATACGGGGATTACAACATAAAAAAATCCCTCAACTATGTGAGGATACTGGAAAACAGGATACGAAAGGCAGACCTGCTGGAGTATCAAAAAATTCAGTAACTTTAATTCAGGAAACCATGATGATCAGGAAGCCGGGACCGGTATTATGACATGATTTACAGGATCAGCTGCAGGCTGTGAAAAAACGGTCTCTTATTATCCGGCAGGAGACTGCTGATTTTCAGGAACTGAATGCTGAAACCTGAAGATGAACATGAATCTGAATATGATATGAATGTGAATCTGATATGAACCTGAATCTGATATGAACCTGAATCCGATATAAATCTGAAATACTTACATGCATTTACTTTACCATGAAAAAGACCCTTTCCGTTTTTCTGCTTCTGGCGGCTGTATTCACTCTGGCCGGACAAAGCTACAGCCCTTCCTGGGAATCTCTGGACAAACGCCGGACACCCGGCTGGTTTGAAGATTCCAGATTCGGGATATTCATTCACTGGGGTGTCTATTCCGTTCCTGCCTGGGGACCTTCGGGCGATGACATAGGTGTTTATGACAAATACTCGGAATGGTACTGGAACAAGCTCATGAACAAGGACAGTAAAGTGAACAGGCATTTTACCGATTTCCATCTCCGGACCTACGGGCCTCATTTCAAATACCAGGATTTTGCCCCCATGTTCCGGGCAGAGCTTTTCAGACCCGACGAATGGGCTGAATTGTTCAGAAAATCGGGAGCAAGATATGTTGTTCTTACGTCGAAGCATCATGAAGGATTTACCCTGTGGCCGAGTGCGCAGAGCTGGAACTGGAACAGCGTAGACATCGGCCCTCACCGTGATCTCTGCGGCGAGCTTACGGACGCGGTAAAAAAAGCAGGTCTTCATATGGGATTTTACTATTCACTATATGAATGGTATAATCCTGTATATCTGAACAATTTTGAGAAATATGTGGATGAACATATGATTCCGCAGATGAAAGACCTTGTGACACGTTATACTCCCGATATTCTGTGGACGGACGGGGAGTGGGACAGACCCAGCAGTGACTGGAAAAGCGAGGAATTTCTTGCCTGGCTCTACAATGATTCGCCGGTACGGGAGACTGTTGTGGTGAACGACAGGTGGGGAAGTGAAACAAGGAGCAGGCACGGAGGAATATTCACTACCGAGTACGGGCTGGTTCACGGCACTGAAGGCCTGGAATCGGCTGTGTACCATCCGTGGGAAGAGTGCCGCGGTATAGGAACTTCGTTCGGATTTAACCGGACCGAGAACCTCGACGACTATTCTTCCGCGGAGGAACTCATCAGAATACTGGTTTCAACCGTAGCCGCGGGTGGCAACCTGCTTCTGGACATAGGTCCGGCAGCAGACGGAACAATACCGGTTATCATGCAGCAGCGTCTGTTGGAAATCGGAAAATGGCTGGAAGTGAACGGAGAAGCAATTTATGGCACACGTCCGTATATCACGGACAAAAACCAGGAGAAAATTAATCCGGGAACGAATAAAAATATCTTTTTTACAAAGAAAGGGAGCGACCTGTATGCCATTCTGCTGAACTGGCCGGACGGCGATGTGACTCTCAGGGGAATAAAGGCAAAATCCTCTGCAAGGGTCTCGCTCCTGGGTTCAGACCGCCCTGCAGGAATGAGAAATTCCGGAGGCAATCTGACAATTACCCTTCCCCGTCTTGGCCCCGATGACTACCAGCTGGCATATGTTATTAAGATCAGAAATTTATAAACCTAAAAACCGCATTATTATGGAAAAGACATTTTATTTCCTTGCAGTGGCATTGATGCTGGCAACTTTTTCATCCTGCAATACAGGACAGGAAAAAGTGAGCCCGGTTCAGAAGACAGATATATCGGAATTTTTCGGTCAGTGGACCATTGATATAGAAGGTGGTTCGGTAGGCTGGATTGAAGTACGGCAGGATCAGGGTTTTATTGCAGGCGATATACTCTGGGGAGGCGGCAGCGTCCTGCCTGTTTCAAATATCTTCCTGGCCTCTGACAGGACCCTCGTCCTGCAAAGAGCCGGAAGTGTCGTAAGGAAAAGGGATGAGAACAGGAATCCTCTTGTCACTTCCGTCATTACCGACTGGCTGGAGATGAACCTGAATAATACCGGTGAACTGGAGGGAATATTGCTGAGACCCCAGAGGACAGGTCTGGGGGTTGACACAACATTTTTCTCGGGCTGGAAGCTTCCGCCGGTTCCTCCTGCACCTGATCTGTCAAAAGTGAAATACGGAGAACCGGAAACTCTGTTTAACGGCCAGGACCTTACGGGATGGAGACTCATTAATCCTGAACAGACCAATGGCTGGAAAGTTGTTGACGGAACGCTGCTAAACGACCCGGTACAGGCTGAAGGAGGCCCGCGCATCAGTTACGGCAATCTCAGGACGGACAAGACTTTCGGGGATTTCAACCTTAAACTTGAGGTGAATATCCCTCCCGGAAGCAACAGCGGGGTATACCTCAGGGGCATATATGAGATACAGGTGGTGGACTCGTACAAGAAGGACACTGATCCCCATAATATGGGAGCAGTCTACAGCCGCATAAGACCGGTTACTGCTGCGGAGAAGCCTGCCGGACAATGGCAGACAATGGATATGACCCTCTGCGACAGACATATAACCGTGATCCTTAATGATGTTAAGATTATTGATAATCAGCCTGTTTATGGACCAACGGGAGGAGCAATTTCGCCGGACGTGTTTGCGCCCGGGCCGGTTTATCTTCAGGGCGACCATGGAAAGGTGGCATACAGGAACATAGTGCTTACACCGATTCTGGAATAGACTGAAAATGGAAAAAAGGAAAACGGAAAAGCCGGGCCGCAGGGAGTTTATCGCCAAATCTGCCGCAGCCTTTGCCGGTATATCAATATTGCCGGGACATGTTGTATCAGGATTCGGGCATACTGTGCCCAGTGACAGGCTGAACATTGCCTGTGTTGGCATTGGAGGAATGGGAAAAAGCAATCTTGCCAACATAAAAAATGATAATATAGTTGCTCTTTGTGATGTTGACTGGGGTGAAGCAAGCACAAAAGTGTTCAGGCAGTATCCGAAGGCACGGCAATACAGGGATTACCGTGTTATGCTTGATAAGCAAAAGGATATTGATGCTGTTATTGTTGCCACTCCCGATCATACACATGCCGTTATCAGTATGGAGGCCATGAAGAGGGGCAAGCATGTTTTTACTCAGAAACCTCTGACTCATACTGTTTATGAAGCAAGGGCACTTGCTGAGGCCGCAAGGAAATGCAGGGTTGCCACCCAGATGGGTAATCAGGGTCAGGCTTCAGACGGTCCACGACGTTTGAGAGAAATGATATGGGACGGTGTTATCGGGCCTGTCAGGGAAGTTCATGTGTGGACAGACCGTCCGAATAACGGCCTGTTCAGAACTTACTGGCCGCAGGGGGTTCCCAGGCCGGCAGATACACCGCCTGTTCCCGGGGAACTGGACTGGGATCTCTTTACCGGACCTGCCCCGTTGCACCCTTACCACCCTGCATATCACCCGTTCAGATGGCGCGGATGGTGGGATTACGGCACAGGTGCTCTCGGGGATATCGGATGCCACTCCCTGGATCCGGTTTTCAGGGCTCTGAAACTGAAATATCCCACTAGTATCCAGGCGGTTTCAACAATTGTGAATGAGGACAGCTATCCCCTTGCTTCCATTGTAAGATATGAATTCCCGGCCCGTGAGGACATGCCTCCCCTGAGCCTGACATGGTATGACGGCGGCATGAGACCCATGCAGATCCCTGAAATGGAGAGTGGCATGAAGATGGGATCTGGCGGGACACTCTACATAGGCGACAGGGGGAAGATACTCGATGACAGGATCCTTCCCCTTTCACTGAGAGAATCATATACGCCACCGGCTCCGTATATCCCGTCATCTCCGGGACATGAGGAAGAATGGATAAATGCCTGCAAGGGAGGAGCAGCGGCAGGTTCCGATTTTGAATGGGCCGGCCCCCTGACTGAAACGGTGCTGCTTGGCAATATAGCCCTCAGGAAGGAACTGAAAGAGATCATGAGCGGGGAATCTCTCAGGTTTGATCCGGAAAGATTCTGTTTCCCCGACCTCCCTGAAGCAGATAAGTTTCTTCATACGACTTACCGTGAAGGCTGGTCACTTTGAAATTATTTTCGTTCTGGTTTTTAGATTTGAAAAAATATGAAACAAAACAGAAGAGAATTCATTACAAAAATTGCAGCTGCAGCTGCAGCAATACCTTTCGCAAAAATACACCGGCCGGCCCCGGGGAATTCAAGTGCCGAAAGATTTCCGGTAAGGTTATTTTCAAAACCCCTTGATGAATATGATTTCAGTTTTATGTGCGAATGCCTGAAACGGTCGGGTATAGGAGGATTTGATCTGACCGTACGGCCCGGGGGTAAGGTTATTCCGGAGAGGGTAGAGAATGATCTTCCGCGCCTTGCTGAAGAAGCTGAAAAATACGGTCTTGTCCTGGATATGATGGTTACTTCGATACTCTATCCCGATGAGGAGTTCACGGAAAAGATTCTCAAAACAGCTTCCATGGCAGGAGTAAGCCATTACCGGCTCGGATGGGCAGAATATGAACCCGGGGTGAATATCATGAAGGCATTGCAGGGGTATAAATATGCAATGAAGGGTATTGCCGGCCTGAATGAGAAATACAATATCCGGGGCGGCTATCAGAATCATGCCGGTACCTGGATAGGCGGCCCGGTATGGGATCTCTATGAACTTCTTAAAGATCTGCCTCCGGAATTTATAGGTTGTCAGTATGATGTAAGGCATGCAATGGTTGAAGGAACAAACTCGTGGATACTCGGACTGAAGCTTTTGCTGCCGATGATCAATTCCCTCGCAGTAAAAGATTATACATGGCAGACCGTAAAAGGCAGACCAATGGCGGTTACCGTCCCTCTCGGCGAGGGAATGGTGAACTGGGATCTTTTCTTCGGAACATTGAGGGATTTCAATGTATCGGCACCGGTTACCCTTCATGTTGAATACCCCTGGTTCAGCAAAGCCGAAGAAGGTTATTCACTGATCAGGAAACAGGATATCATCGTGAAAAAGCTAAAAAAGGATATGGATTTTCTGAACGGGTATCTTTCTAAATATAATTTGGTTTAAAATCTTATGACTGACCGGAGGGAATTTATAAAAAAAAGCCTCATGGCTGCAGGTGCTGCCGCAACTGCAGCACCCCTGGAAATGGTGATGGCTTCCTGTTCCCCTGCCCCGGAGAAAAGGATAAGCATTTCAGGAGTGGATTCTAATTTTGAGAGAGAACCATTAATCCGTCCATTCGGCTTTAAGGGCGGCTATCTGACGGAATTATGGCAGACAGTATCCCGTCTTGAGAGCAGTTCGGGTGTCCGGACAACAGGGCTTTGCACACAAAGCATCCTGTGGTCGGATGAATCAGTGTTTGCATCGCATTCGGAGGCAGGCGGGAATGCGCTGATGTATGCAATAACGGAAAGAGCCCTGCAGATGGTCAATGGTCAGTCATTTACCCTTCCGTACGTTCTCCTTGATGAAATACTGCCTGAGCTGTATTCCTACGGATGCGGGATTACTGCCAACCCCCGGCTGAGGAAAACATTCGTGCTGAATTCGCTTGTAGGGCTTGACAATGCCCTGTGGCTGCTATATGCCGGGGAAAATAAAATCACAACTTTCGACGGGCTGATACCGGAGGCCTGCAAACCGGCTTTTTCCTTCAGGCACGACAGGGTGGCAGGAATTCCCCTGATGGCTTATACCGTGCCGGTTGAAGAAATAAAAGCAACGGCTGAAGAAGGATATTTCGTCATGAAGATCAAGATCGGACAGCCGGGGACCCAGGAAGAAATGCTGGAAAAAGACAAGGAGAGGCTTAGCGCCATCCACAAAGCCATTGGAAATGTAGAGACCCCCTGGACAGAGAATGGCAGACTGCCTTATTATTTCGATGCCAACGGGCGTTATGAGAAGAGGGAAACACTGATGATGTTCCTGGAGCATGCGAAACACATCGGGGCCTTTGACCAGATAGTCATTATTGAGGAACCTTTTCCCGAAGAGATGGAAACTGATGTCAGGGATATTCCCGTAAGGCTTGCTGCGGATGAGAGTGCACACACTGCTGAAGATGCCATAAGGAGGATTGAGATGGGCTATGGTGCCATTGCATTGAAGGCTATTGCCAAGACGCTCAGTATGACCATGAAAATTGCGCAGGCAGCATATGAAAGGAATATCCCCTGTTTTTGTGCTGATTTAACTGTAAATCCTGTGCTTGTGGAATGGAACAGGAATGTGGCGGCCAGGCTGTCTCCATTTCCCGGCATGGGCAGTGTCGGACTTATGGAAAGCAATGGTCATCAGAACTATCTGAACTGGGACAGCATGCTTAAGTATCATCCGCGCAGTGACGCACCCTGGATTGGAATAAGGAAGGGATTTTATGAACTTGACAGGGAATACTACCGTACAGGAGGAGGAATTTTTGATCCCATACCTCACTATGAGTCAATGTTTGCTGAAAGCTGAAAAACAAGTTCAGTAAGTAAATTCATATTCGCAGCTCCGGGGAAGAGGAAAGCCGGCGCAGGGTATTCAGTATATGGGTGCCGGTGATGTAATGATTTTAATCTGTTCCCTTATGTTTTCAGAGTCAAAGATATCCCGCCAGTCTTCACTGATAATTTCTTCCAGGCCTATCTGAAGTGCTTTATTTGTGGAATCTGAAAAGACCGCTCCGGGAAGTTCATCAAACAGTACCGCCATTTGCATCCGCAGGTGGCCCAGGAGGAAATCCCTGGCTGCCTCTGCCGGTACACCCTTATCAATTACTTCATCAAGTCCCTGGCGTATCGTGAACATGCAGGCTGAAGCAAGAGTTGTGACCAGTGCCGGTTTAAGGAGTCCCATCTGTTCCAGGCTCAGCCTGTGCGATCTTTCAACCGGTGCATAGAATACCCGCGCTAGTTCTTCCCCTCTTTTGAAATCCTTTTCGCTTCCCCTGACCAGTGTACATACAATGGACTGCTTTGCCGCCACTCCGCCAAAATGATCATTCATGGCATCCCTTTCAGGCTCCCAGTTGAATACTGAGGGATGGGCAGGATGAGCAATGAAATAGGAAATATCCTCACGGTAGTATAGTTTACCGGCCAGCGCAGCTGCCGGATCAAGCAGTATAATCATTGATCCGGTCTTCATCACCGGGATTATCTCTTCAGAGAGCCGCTCCAGGGAAGTGTCAGGCACGGCAAGTATAACAATGTCAGCCTCGGGCAGACATTGTTCCTGACGGCACACCGTGATACCCATTTCCTTCAGTTTATGGATTCCGACACTGTTTACTTCCAGATAGGAGATTTTGTATTTGGATCTCATCAGGTTACGGGTAAGCCGTAATCCCATTTTGCCTCCGGCTCCTGTTAATGTTATTTTCAACATGTTTCAATATTTTCAATATGTTTCAATATGTCGGTGAAAATAGTTTGGTTCATTCATTTCTGCAGCGGCGGTACCGCGGATCATTCACAGCCGGGCATCATGCCGGCGCTGAATCGTTCACGGTCCCGGTGTGAAAACAATAACGCAAAAAAAGCCAAAATTATCAGTGTTTTTAAGATTTTCACGAAATTTATTTAAAATGTTTCAATTATAAATACTTATGCGTTTTGCCTGTCAGTTTTACTGATTTACTGGCTGGAGAAGAAAACAGAACCGGGCCTGATTTCTTATAATTATGCATATATTTAACAGAAAAAGGAGGTTGTCATGAAACTGGGATTTGTAAGTGCAATTCTTCCCGAACTGGGTTTCGAGGAACTCATTGATTATGCAGCGTTACTGAAATATGAATGTGTTGAGATATGCTGCTGGCCCGTCGGAAAAGCTGAAAGAAGATATGCGGGAGTGACTCATATTGATGTGGATACGCTCGATGATAGGAAAAAGGAGCACATCAGTCAGTATGTCAGACAGAAAAATATCACGATATCTGCACTGGGTTACTATCCGAATCCGCTTGATCCGGACAGGGAAAAGGGGTCTTTTTACATTCAGCATATCAGGAAGCTGATTGAGGCTTCCTCGAAACTGGGAATAAACCGCATCAACACTTTCATCGGAAGGGACAAGAACAGGACTGTTGAAGAGAACTTTGAATCATTCAGGCTGATCTGGCCCGATATAATCAGATTTGCAACAGACAGGGGTGTTAAGGTCGGAATAGAGAACTGTCCGATGATTTTTACGAGGGATGAATGGCCCGGAGGGAACAATCTCGCCACTACTCCGGTTATCTGGCGCAGGATGTTTGAAGAGATAGAGAGTGATTATTTCGGTCTGAATTACGACCCTTCACATTTACTGTGGCAGCAGATGGATTATATAAAACCGCTTTATGAGTTCAGAGACAAGTTGTTCCATATTCATCTTAAGGATGCAAGAATTTATCCCGAAAAACTGAATGAGGTAGGCATAATGGCTTATCCCCTGGAATTTCATACCCCCAAGCTGCCAGGACTGGGAGATATTGACTGGAGAAAATTCTTTTCGGCACTGAATGATATCAGATATGACGGACCGGTGTGTGTGGAGGTTGAAGATAAATCCTATGAAGGCACCCTGGAAGCAAGAAAATATTCCCTCGACCTGTGCAAGAGATATCTTGACACAATTGTATAAATCTGTTTTTCAGATAGTTAAAATAGTTCAGATAGTTCAGATAGTTTGTGGGATTAAAATACATATGAAATGAAAAATAAGGCGGCTTTATTTCTGGCAGTCATAATATTGTTAAATTGTCTTCAGCATACTTCGGGACAGATAATTTATATTTCCCCTGACGGAAATGATTCCGGTTCCGGGACTCTTGAAAATCCCCTGTCAAGCCTGAATGCTGCACTGGAAAGGATGAAAGTCCTCAAGAAGGATGGTTTGAATGAAGACAATCCCCGGATAATTGTTCTTGACGGCAATTATTTCCTGACGGAACCCATCGTGCTGACAGAAGAGCATGGCGGGACAGCTGACAAACCACTGGTGATAAAGGCAGATGCCGGAGCAAGGCCGGTATTCATGGCTGGGATGAAGACAGGCAGATTTGAGAAAATCAATGACAGGTTGTGGAGGGTCTTTATTCCCCGGGTGGCATGGCAGGATTTATACTTTGAACAGTTATATGTTAACGGAAGAAGGGCTGTCAGGGCCCGTACTCCGAATGAAGGATTCTACACAGTCAGGGATGTTGAAGAAACGGTTTTTGAAAAAGGGGAGGGCCGTTATCCTGAATATGCCGTACAGAAAATTCAACTCGGCAGCGAGGGGGCAGAGTGCTTTGAATCCTTTACGGATCAGGACTTCCGGGATGCCATTGTGACTTTTTACCATAAATGGGACAATACAAGAAAGAGAGCAGAGCACTACAGCAGCAGTGAATCAGCGATATATATTTCAGGGGAAGGCATGAAGCCCTGGAATTCCCTTGACAGCAAAACCAGATACAGGGTGGAGAACTACAAAGCCGCCCTGGATTCTCCCGGTGAATGGTACCTTGAAAAATCCGGTTACCTCTACTATGTTCCCCTGCCGGATGAAAGCATTGAGACAACTGAAGCATATGCACCGCTCACGGAGGAATTCCTGATTGTCAGGGGAGCTTCGTCAGAACGGCCTGTCAGCAATGTCAGGTTTGAGAACATCTCATTCCGGGTGAGCGGCTACCGGACACCCCGTACCGGAAATGAACCCTCTCAGGCAGCTGCAGCGATTGATGCTGCAATAAGGCTCGATTATGCAAGGAATATTTCCTTTATAGACTGTGAGGTTGCCCATACCGGCACCTATGCTTTCTGGTTTCGCAGGGGATGTGCCGGTTGCACTGTTAATCATTGTTATATTCACGATCTTGGCGCAGGAGGCATTAAAATCGGTGAAACAATTCTGAGGGAGGATCCCTCTGAAATTACAAACAATATCACCATTGATAACAATATAATTACTGATGCGGGACATGTGTTCCCGTGTGCAGTCGGGATAATAATATTCCATGCAAGCGATAACAATCTCACACATAATGAAATATCAAACCTGCGATATTCAGGGATCTCGGCAGGATGGATATGGGGATATGCCCACAGCCCCTCAAAGAGGAATATTATCAGATACAATCATATACATCATCTCGGATGGGGAGAGCTTTGCGATATGGGCGGGGTATATACCCTGGGTGCTTCCGAGGGAACATGTGTGTCGGATAACCTGATTCACCACGTTTATTCATTTGATTACGGCGGCTGGGGATTGTACACTGATGAAGGTTCATACGGCATAACAATGGAGAACAACCTTGTATATGCCTGCAAAAGCTCGGGCTTCCATCAGCATTACGGCAGGGAGAATGTTATACGGAACAACATCTTTGCCCTGAATATAAGATCCCAGCTGCAGGCTACCAGGATCGAGGACCACAGGTCACTGTCCTTTACAAACAATATCGTTTATTTTGACAGGGGAAGCCTGCTGAGCAGCAACTGGCACAGGTTCAGTCTTCTGTCTGACTATAACTGTTACTGGGACATCAGGACAAAGGACATTTATTTTGCCGGCATGACGTTTAGGGAATGGAAATCGGAAGGAAAGGATGTTCATTCCCTGATTGCAGATCCCCTGTTTATGGATCCGGCAAAATTTGATTTCAGGTTCAGAAAGCTTACTGTCGCCCGGAGAATAAAATTCACGCCCTTTGATTATACCCTGGCCGGAGTATATGGTACTGACGAATGGAGGAAGCTGGCAGAGACGGACACTGATCTGACGGAAAAGTTCGATATTATTGTGAATCGCATGGAGGGCCGGTCAGGGTACTGATCTCTCCTGGAACCATCATGGAAATATTGGTTATTCGGGAGACTGATGAATAAATCAATGGATATCCAAGTTCCATTTTTAATATTAACTTCTCATGAAAATACTTGCCATCCTTTTCTTTTTGTTTACAGCATCATTTCAATGCCTGCATGCCAAGATTTTTCCAACCAGGCTGACATGTGAATACCTCACTGATCCCCCGGTGATTGATGCTGCAAATCCGAGGCTTTCATGGGTAAATATTGCAGAGGAGGGTGAGAGGGGGCAGATTCAGACAGCATGGGAGATAAGGGTTGCAGGGACGAGAGAACAGCTCATTTCAGGTAGTGCCGGATTGTGGAGCAGCGGCAAGGTTTTGTCGGATCAGTCGTTTAATGTGAGGTATGGCGGCAAACCGCTTGTTTCCGGACAGGAATGCTGGTGGCAGGTGAGGGTATGGGATAAAAATGACAAAATATCCGGATGGAGCGAACCCGCGTTCTGGAGAATGGGCCTTCTCAGGGAGGCTGACTGGAAGGCAAAATGGATTGGTCCGCCGTGGCAGGGAGAGGAAGCTCTGCCGAAGCCATCAAATCCCGGTGCCGGTCTGCCCGGACAATTACCGCCGCCTGCACCACTTCTCAGAAAAGAATTCAGTGTTTCGGGGAAGGTTGCCCGTGCGGTTGCTTATGTTACCGGACTGGGATATTTTGAGTTCTGGCTGAACGGGGAAAAAGTTGGTGAGGATGTCCTGGTACCGAATCAGACAAACTACGGAAAGCGGCCCTCCCTGCCTCTGGAAAATATTCCCCTGGATGATAATTTCAGGGAATACAGGGTGATGTACCTGGCCTATGATGTAAGTGATAAACTTACAGAGGGACCTAATGTGCTGGGAGCAATTCTGGGGAATGGTTTTTACAATCCGGCAAAATACTGGGCAGGCTCATACGGGACACCCCGTTTTATCATGCAACTGCATATCAGCTATGATGACGGAAGTGAGGAGACTGTTATCAGTGATGAAACATGGAAATGTTCGGAAAGTCCCATACTTATGGATATGGTCTTTTACGGGGAACATTATGATGCCCGTCTGGAACAGGCAGGCTGGTGTTCTTCCGGATTCAAAGATTACGGCTGGGAAAACGCAGTTCTGAAAAAGGCCCCTGAAGGTAAAATGATAGCTCATACGGCCTGTCCTGACCGTGTTATGGAAGTGCTTAAACCAGTTAAAACGGAAAAAACCGGGGAGGGTAACTACAGGATTGATTTCGGGCAGGAGATATCAGGCTGGGTCCATCTGAAGAATATGAACGGTGAAGCCGGCAGGAAGATTGAAATCAGATATATTCACCGGGTTCCGTCGGGAGAAAACAGCTATATCATGAAAGGCAGCGGAGATGAATCCTATCATGCACGATTTAACTGGTTTGTGTTCCGGGAGGTGGAAATCCTGAACTGGCCGGGAGAACTGAAAGACGGACAGGTTACAGCCGAGGCAGTCTATACCCGGATTGAGACAAGCGGAAAATTTAAATGCTCCGCCGGACTGCTTGAAGACATTAACAGGATATGGTGGAGAAGCCAGACCGACAATATGCACGGGGGAATCGCAAGTGACTGCCCGAACAGGGAAAGATCACCATATACCGGCGATGGCCAGGCAGCCTGCGTTACCGTAATACACAATTTCGATGCTAGGGCATTTTACAACAAATGGATACATGATATCATCGGTGCATCCAATCCCCAAACCGGCTATGTGCCGAATGGTGCTCCATGGCAGCCCGGATGCGGCGGTGGTGTTGCATGGGGGGCAGCCATCTGCATAATGCCCTGGGAGTTCTGGGTTCACTATGGAGACAGGGATATTCTCCGGGACAGCTATGAGGCCATGAAAGGTTATGTGAAATACATGCTTTCATGGACAGATGAAAAAGGCATCATGTTTTCGCAGGCCGTGGGCAGGGACGGCAAAGTCCTTCGCTGGATGAACCTGGGAGACTGGATGGCCCCGTATAAACTGCCGCCTGACAACATGGTGCATACGTTTTACCTGTGGTACTGTGCAGATATTATTTCAAGGGTTGCCGGGATACTCGGTAATCACCAGGATGAAGCTATATACGGGAATCTGGCGGAAAAGACAAGAACTGCATTCATGTCGGAATTTTATGATCAGGTGAATGGTACTTTTGGCAGATACGGAGGCAATATAATTGCCCTTAAAATGGGAGTTCCTGAAGAGATAAAGAAAAAAGTAATAAAGGTCTTGGCCGATGATATTAAAGCAGACAAAGGTAATCTGGATACAGGAATTTTCGGCACCAGGTTCTTTTTTGAGGTGTTATCGGCGAACGGACTGCATGACCTGGCCTTTGAAGCTATGAATAAGCGGACTATGCCCTCATACGGTTACTGGCTTGAACAGGGTGCGACGACAATGTGGGAGCAGTGGGACCAGCCCCTCTCAGGCAATCATCCGATGTTCGGCGGCGGAATTGTATGGCTGTACAGAAATCTTGCAGGAATGAATGCCGATCCCGCAGACCCGGGTTACCGGAGAATAGTGTTCTGCCCCGGACCGGTAGATGAAATCACACATTGTTCCTATGAGAATCTGACTCCGTACGGAATGGCTTCAATCAGCTGGGAAAAGCAGAATAATAAATTCTTCACGGAAATCAATGTTCCGGTGGGTTCATCTGCAATTATTTACCTGCCATGTGGTGATAAAGGTCCGGTAAGAGAGAACGGGAGACGGACCGGGAAGAGATCAGGCATAATATTCAGGGAATTCACCGGCAGACATGCTGTTTATGAAGTGGGCTCCGGAAAATACAGATTTGAAAGCACTATGTAAATTAATAAATTAAACAAATTCCTATGAATAATCTTCAGCTGCTTACCGGATGTATTTGCGGCATATCGGTACTGACATCCGTTGTTTCGTGCCGCAGGGATGATGGCAAACCAAATGTGCTTGTAATTTTTACCGACGACCAGAGGGCAGATGCGCTGGGGTGTTCGGGGAACAGGTACATAAGAACCCCTAATATTGACAATCTTGCCGGGAATGGTGTCCGCTTCCTCAACTGCTACGTCATGGGAGGGCATCACGGCGCCATTTCGGCTCCGAGCCGGGCAATGCTGCTCAGCGGGAAATACCTGTTCAACGTGTATGACAGGCTTGACGGCGTGAAAACAATGCCAATGCATTTTGCGGAACATGGTTATGTTACATTCGGAACAGGCAAATGGCATAATGAGAAAAGTGCTTTTGAAGCTTCATTTCAAAAAGGCAGAAATATTTACCTTGGAGGAATGGCTGATCATTTTAATATTCCCGTATGTGATCTGGGTGACGACGGAAAATTATCCGAGCCGGTCTATAAAGGTTTTTCCACCGATATTATCGGCGATGCGGCAATGGAATTTATCAGGGATTATGCGGACGGGGACAGGAAAAACCCGTTTTTCTGCTATGTTGCCTTCACTGCACCGCACGATCCTTTTTCGCCGCGGGAGGATTATATTGACATGTATTCTCCTGCTTCCGTGGAACTGCCGGGAAATTTTCTCCCCCTGCATCCCTTCGCTTTCGATGATCTCATGGTAAGGGATGAGCTTCTTACGGACTGGCCCCGTGATCCTCAGATAATCAAATCAATACTGGCTGATTATTACGGACTGATATCACATCTGGATGCAAAAGTCGGTGAAATAATCCGCACGCTGAAGGAAAAAGGATTGTATGAAAATACAATAATTGTGTATGCAGCCGATAATGGCCTGGCCCTGGGAAGCCACGGACTTATAGGAAAACAGAATCTTTATGAGCACAGCATGAATGTACCCTTTATCATTGCCGGACCGGGAGTTCCGGAAGGAAAAATATCCGATGCCCTTGTTTACCTTCTCGATATCTATCCTACCCTGACCGGACTGGCACATATACCGTTTCCGGAAGGAACAGATGGCGAAAACCTGGTTCCGGTAATCACAAGGGAATCGAAGGAGGTACGGTCATCCCTTTTCACGGCATACCGCAACACGGTCAGGGCTGTAAGAACAAAGGAATGGAAACTGATACGCTATCCTGAGCTCGATAAGACACAACTGTTCAATCTTGCGAATGATCCGCTGGAGACGGATAATCTTGCGGAAGATGAGACCTTTGCCGGAAAGACAGAGGCTCTGCTCGAGATTATGAAGAAATGGCAGCAAAGCACAGGTGATACAGTTCCACTGACTGCCCGGGAAATAAAACCGTCTGATTACGATTACAGGAAGCTTGTAAGGAAACCAGACAGGTGGCAGCCGGAATATACCCTGAAAAAGTATTTCGGACAGGACGGGCAGGAAGACTAAACGGCTTCTTCTGTGATTCAGGCAAAACCAGGTCTGGCAGATTTCCCGGGCAGGAAAAAGAGCTGTTTCTGCTTCGAAAATCCCGGTTTTTTTCTATTATTGTACAGGAAATGTGTATTTGTTGCACGGGAGGAACAAATACACTTTTTTTAAGTATTTGTGGATAATCCGGAATTAAAAAAACCATATGAAAATTGTAGTACTTGACGGATACGCACTTAATCCCGGTGATCTTTCATGGGAAGGGCTGAAATCTCTGGGGGAAGTGGAAATATATGACCGTACATCTGCTGAAGAAACAGTCAGGCGTGCTTCAGGAGCTGAGATTATACTGACAAACAAAACCATGCTGTTGTCTGATGTCATCGGGAAACTGCCGGATCTGAAATACATTGGTGTGCTGGCTACAGGATACAATGTTGTTGACCTGGACATTACACGGGAAAGGGGTATTGTTGTAACGAATGTTCCTGCCTATAGTACAATGTCCGTGGCCCAGCATGTTTTTGCGCTGATACTCGAATTCTTTAACGTCCCCTGTTCATTGTCAGAAGGTGTCAGGAACGGCAGATGGAGCCGTAATATTGATTTTTGCTACTGGGACAAGACCCTGACTGAACTTGATGGCCTCGTTATGGGTATTGTCGGTTTTGGAAAGATAGGACAGGCAGTTGCACGTATCGGGGAGGTATTCGGATTGAATGTGCTGGTTCATACCAGAAGCAGGGTAAGTGACTACGAAAACTGCTCCCTGGAACAACTTTTAGAGAAAAGTGATATAGTCTCCCTTCATTGCCCGCTCACTCCTGAAACACGGGGAATGATCAATGCTGAACGCCTTGGCATGATGAAGCCGTCAGCACTTCTCGTCAATACTGCACGCGGCCCGCTTGTTATTGAGCAGGATCTTGCTGATGCACTCAATAAGGGAATAATTGCAGGTGCGTGCCTCGATGTCCTTTCACAGGAACCGCCGGGGGAGGATAACCCCCTTCTCTCAGCCAGGAATTGTATTATAACCCCGCATGTTGCGTGGGCAACCCTGGCCGCAAGGAAAAGGCTTATGAAGATTGCGGTCAGCAATGTCAGGGAATTCCTGGCAGGCAGTCCCGTGAATGTGGTTAACATGTAAAACTTCCGGAAATAGCCGGGTCACTTTTTGTGACGTCTTTTGTCAGAAGTTTCTGTCAGTAATAACCGGATAAGGCCTGTTATATCCTTTTACAGCATGCCATATTATACGGTTGAACGTATCTTCGTCAATACGATCAACATCATCAAGATCCTGCTCCATTGATTTCTTCGCCCAGTAAAGCTGATCTCCCGAGAGGGATGTCAACGGGGGATTGATATTATCAAGGGGGATATTGTTTTTCACTGCTTTGTACGGGGTGAAATCAGGTTTGCCGGTAAAACAGTCCGTCATGGCTTCAGCAGTCATATCCAGCTGGTTCATAGGAGGAAGCCCGAGAATGTTTTCTATTGTCCGAACCATATTAATCTGGGAATAATAGGTTGATATCACTTCTCCTCTTCTGGTATAAGGACTTATCACCAGACCAACGGTACGATGGCCATCAACATGGTCGAGGCCGGCCTGAGGATCATCTTCTGTAACCAGAATACAGGTTTCTTTCCAGAATTTACTGGTTGATATTGCTTCAACGATCTGTCCAAGTGCAAGATCATTGTCAGCAACCGCAGACTGTGGTGTTGGCATACCGGGACGTGTTCCTGAAGTATGGTCATTAGGAAGCAGCATTATTATGAAATTCGGAAAATTATCATTCTTTTCGAACTCTTTCAATTCCTTAATGAACTCAGCGGCACGGTAAACATCCGGTACTTTGTTTGGAAAACCGATATAAGTCGGACAGGTGTACGGAGTTAACTGTTCCAGTTTTGCTTTTGCACGGATTGTTATTTTATTGCTTCCTTCGAGGAAATCACGATAAATATCTGTAAAGGTAGCCGATGCAGGTTCTATCACCGCTTCTACAAATTCCCCGTAATTCCTGAATGTCAGTCCGTGTCTGAGTACATTATCCCATATAAAGCCCGAACTGGCATAAGCCAGGGGATCACCGCCATCATAAGGATAACTGCGGGTGAATCCCCCAAATGATTTTTCCAGGTAATCTGTCACATATGCCTCATCTGTCCATTGATGTCCGTCTGCACTTAAAACACCACTGCAATAAAAATTATCCAGCAGGACAAAAGTTTCGGCAAGCAGGTGATGGTTAGGAGTAATTTCCCTTCCGAATTGTACCAGGCTTGTATCACCGTCACCCATGGGCATATCCCCGAAAACCTGGTCGTAAGTGCGGTTTTCCTTAATTATATAAACAACATGCCTGAAGAAAGAAGTTTGATCCGGGAATTCGGGAACAGGCACTTTTTTCTTTGTTTTTTTCGAGGGGTTAAGTTTTTTCAGCATTTCAGCATATGAGTTGTTCAGATTGACTGTTTCAGTCATTTTCCTGAGTTCCCGCCTGTCCGGAACTTTTATTATCGACACGGAACCCATGTGATCATGTGAACTATAACCTTTAGCATCAGTTCTCTGATTTCTCGATCCGGTGCCTTTGACATTTGCCACAAACAGAGTTTTGCCCGCCTTATCCAGCACAACAGAACCCGGATACCAGCCTACCGGTATTGAACCCGCTATCTCAGCCTCAGTCTCATTCTCAGCCTCCCGGCCGGTTTTTATGACACAGATTGAATTTTCCGTACCATTAGCCACGTACAGATATTTGCCGTCAGGTGATACGGTCAGGTCTCCCGGTCCGCTCCCGAAGGGGATATTATCAAGCATGTGCACTGAAATCGTTTCAATGACCTCGTCATTATCGGTACTGATGACCGATATCTGATCGCTGTTTGCACAGGCAACATAAAGGAGCTTTTTATCGGGACTGAGAGCCATACCTGAAGGATGGAGACCCACTTCAATAACTTTCAGCTGAATCTTCTTTTCCGGATCGACCACTGATATAGCTCCATTGTTAGCAATTCCTGTTTCCGGATCAATCAGGACATCACTGCCGGATGTTTTGTAAACCGGTTCTCCTTCTTCCGGCTGACGGCCTCCCCAGTTGCTGACATATAATTTTGACGGGGAATGGATAATAACATCATAAGGGGCTATTCCGACAGGAATTTCCGAAACCGACTTTGAAGGAAGAGTTACTATCCCCAAAGAATTGTTACGGCTCAGGGTTACATATAGTTTATCACCTTTATCATTTACTGCAACTCCACCCGGTGCAGGATATCCGCCAAATGAAGGCCCTGGTAAATGAACCGGATCCTCCCATTTCAGAATGTTGTTTTTATCAAGTGATGCCACACATATATTGTTCTGTGCATCTGTAAGATAAACCGTACGTCCGTCCGGCGAAAGACAAATGCCGGTAAAAGAAGCTCCGCTCTTTTCATAAGGCAGTGATTGTAAAACAGTCCTGTCAATAAGTCTGATCAGATCAAGATCATTCTTGTTTTTCACCAGAAGGAATCTTTCGTCGGCAGTAAGAATCAGATCCACAGGTCTTCCGGGAATTTCTACCTGAAACCCTGCCGGCCTTAAAAACTGGTTTGAAGGAACAAGGATGCTGCCGTCAGGCTGGGGTCCCACTTTCCTTATATCACTGCCTGCTTTTTCATGTGTTCCACATCCGGATATTATGAACAGGAAAAAGAACGCAGATAAAACCTGATTCAAATTTGTTTTCATTTTTTAAAGCATTTTTAAATTAAATTCTATATATTGGGGTTTCAGAGTTCCGGGTTAAAGGTTGGGGGATCACATTAAAAATGTCCCGCTGCCGTTTTTCGTTTTAGCGGGTCCCGGCATAGACAAGCAGGGCCAGTCCTGCAAGATATGCCATAAACATAAGGAACAGAAGGGTGTTAACTGTTTTACCGGCTCCTTTGAATTCCTTCCAGATGAATACACCCCAGAATGCCGCAACAAGTGTTGCTCCCTGCCCCAGGCCGTAAGAGATGGCAAAACCGGCCTTGTCAGCAGCCAGAATACTCATTGACATACCCAGATTCCAGATCAGTCCTCCCAGGATTCCTATAAGATGAACCTTTGCGCTTCCCTTCCTGTAATCACTGAATGTAAGAGGGCTGCCCTCCACCGGTTTTTTCATCAGGATGTAGTTGAAGAGAAAATTGCTTACAAGGACACCGGCGGCAAAAAAGAAAAGTGCCGAATAGGGAGTAAGTCTGCCGGCTTCGGGATTTGTAAAATCAGTAACCATGGAGGAAGCCACAAAACGGTAGAAAAGTGACATGAGAACGCCTGCGCCGACAGAGAGGAGGATCCCTTTTCCTGATACCTTCTGCAGGGTTGTGCTGTGTTTTTTATAGGCTATGGCATCGATGACTATTGCAGCAACGATAAGTGCCAGACCGCTGAAAAGTATAACCGGATCACCTTTCGGAGTAAAAATATAATTGATGATGACCCCAAGGGCAAGGGCTATTCCTACCCCGACGGGAAAAGCAACTGCCATTCCGGCGATCGCCATTGCTGCCACCAGGAGTATGTTTGATGCATTGAAGACCACTCCTCCCAGGAAGGCATTTAATATATTCCCCGCGTCCGCCTGGATAATGTCAGGAACAAAACTTCGTCCGTGCTCTCCGATACTGCCGAGGGTAAAGCCAAAAAGCAGTGAAAAGATCAGTATACCCGTTACAAAATCCCAGTAAAACAGTTCAAATCGCCATGTTTTACCGGCAAGTTTCTGGGTATTTCCCCAGGAACCCCAGCATAGCATTGTTATAATGCAGAGTATTACTGCAAGTGAATAGGTTTGTGGAATGAACATAATGACTGATTTATTAATTAGTGTCTGTCTTTAAACTCAAATTGTTAATAAATACAGGGAGTTACCAACATCTGACACGAAAGTTCTTTAATATCTTGGAATCAAAGATAAGGAACCCATGAAAATTTTCAACGAGTTAC
>Ga0255347_1000271_pt1 | contig 99759 bp, 84 predicted proteins | sample wastewater_treat_2_FD_192479 | JGI IMG/M metagenome (GOLD analysis project Ga0255347, IMG submission 192479) | Wastewater microbial communities from Lulu Island WWTP, Vancouver, Canada - plant24 | ecosystem: Engineered > WWTP > Wastewater > Unclassified | place: Canada: Vancouver, British... | reverse complement strand
CATCTCAAGTCCGTCAAGCAAATCAAATTTGCTCCGGGGGAGTTCGTGATCTCTGAAATGAACAAATCAACAAAGACCCTGCTCAAGCAGATGAAAATATCAATTACCTAAAAATTTAGGGTTTGGGGTTAAAATATTAAGTGGGCCGCGTAGTCCAACTTTTACTTTGCCGGGAACTTCCCGGCAAAGTAAAAACAACGTTCTTTAAATAATGAAAAATTAGTATTAACCTTGCACAAAAGTGGTATGCTTTTCAACTGAAACAGTGGTACGGTTTTCAAGTGAAGGAAACACTCTTACTTTAATAAATCCTCTTATAGGTATACCTAATGATTTCAAAGCTATCTTTACAGGAGTGGATTTGTATGGGAATCCTGCTACGACTTTTGACCGCGTGGTTGCAGGTGCCGACGTTCTTTCATTTGGAGCTGCCAAGGGGGTATTTGGAGGGTCAAAAACTTTAAGGACGTGGGCAAATTTGGCAAATCGTGGAACAACATGGTATTCTATATATGGGACTTATAAAAAATAATTACTTAAGTTTCGCACTTGATAATAATACGCACAAAATTAATTGTTTATCCTGCCTTCTGTTTTGTTAAAAAGCTGATAATTTGTTTACTAAATGTTCCATTCTCGAGTTTTATGTTATGCAGCCAATTTTATGTCTGCCGGATCAAGAATACGTGCCAGTTTTTCATAAGCCTTCTCATCATTGATTATCCTCTCAAGTATTTGCTCTTCGTCTATTTCAACAAATAATATCTCTATTAATTTTAACAGTTCTATGAAAAGACCCCATAATCTTTCATTGAGTCTGTAGTTTATTACGTTTTCTTTTATTCCGGCAAATAATGCCCCCAATGATTCATAATTGTCAAAACGGTATCTTAATGTTAACATTATATGCTGTATCAGAGTTATGGTGGTATCAGCAATCTGTGCATCAAAATCATTTGACTGACACTTGCCCAGCCCCAACAGCTGACGGGATTCCTTAAAAAATACCTCCACGGACCATCTGATCTGATAAATCTCAATCATTTTAATGAAACTCAGGCTTACATTGGTGGTAAGGAACACTTTCCATTTGCCGTTTTTGCCTTGTTTGCTGAAGAACAGTTTTATTTGCTTACCTCTGAACATAACGACAGCCTCGTTGTAATAGAACCCCAGTTTCCTGCACCGCTTTGCTCTGCCAAGCATGTTGCGTATCTGACTGTACGTGAAAGAACCTTTCATGTATTCAAATTTGGTCTTGGGAATTTTGTACATTCCAATTAAATGCGTTACCTGGTGCTTTACTTTCAACACTGCATCGATAAACGCCTCACATGTAAACCAACTGTCCATCAGCAGATAATCAACCTTAAAACCCTGTGTAATGGCACGTGAAAACATCTTTAATGCACTTTCTATTTTTCCTGTATCTGCTTCTTTTGACCGTTCATACGAATGAGTATTGGCAGCGCGTTTTTTTCTGTACTGCCTTTTAAGTTCTTTTTTCTTCAGACCAAAGGGCTTTTCTTTGTTCCTTCCCTGTTCCCTGTGCAGGGAAAAATCAACCGGAATGAAAGAGGTGCCATCCCAATATCCCATCAACAACATTTTAAATCCAAGGATAAATCTACCGGTAACATGGTCCCATACTCTTGATACTTTTTCTATGTACCGTCCTGTTTTGGCCAGAAGAGTATCGTCAAAAACAATACATTTAACGGAACCGATCTTTTCTCCATGTTCTTCGACTGTTTTCCTGAACTTCGTTGCAAATAGCCATAATACCAGTCGCCAGCATATAGATGGATTGTTTTTCAGACGATAAAACGTATCCTTGCGGGCTTCTATATGTTTTCCTACATAGCTGTTTAACATGGAATTAACAGTACTTGCACCAATAAATCCAGCTGAAATGAGTATTGAAAAGATAGCTTCAAAGCTATATCCTCTTACTTTAAAAGGATCCAGACATTTGCACAAACACGAAAATGAGAAACATTTCAAAGTCCCTAAAATAAAATCCGGTTCAAGCCACCTGTGGGTAAAACCGTTTTTTAATTCAGAAATTTTATTAATATCTTTACTCTGCAGCATGGTTGTATGTTTTGGACAACATTGTTAATATACTCAAAAACAGTATATTAACTTACAAATCATGCTGCTTTTTTTAACAATTTCTACTTGGTTTTCAACATTTTAAAGAACTGCGAAACTTGAGTAATTATAGAAAAAAGTGAAAAATAAATATCTTAAATATCTAATTCAATTTCTTATACTTTTTATTGTTGTAGAATTACTGCTAATGATGAGATGGATTATTTTTAGTGATAATCCTTTAACCTGGGGTGATTTTTTGAGTGACATACCATTCATATTAATAGTAGGTATTGCAGTTATATTTTCTAGAGAGTTGCTGTTTATGTCCCCCACAAATAAGAAAAAAGTTAAACGTTCTGCAACTAATGATTTGAACAAAAAGGATTAAATGTCATTCAAAAGTCTTTTCGTTAAAAAGCCTTGGGTGTCAAGACTTTTTGTTGGTGTGCCATGCATGATAAATAATTTGATGGTGCAAGTCCACTGTGGGGGTTCCTAATCGCCAACCATTAGCTTGAGGCAAGGGTGTCCACTGCGAGGTGGAATCTGAAGGAAGCCTGCGGCAAAATCCCGCCCCGAGGAACACGAATCTCATCAGGCATAACCAGTGGGACGAGACTGCCTAGCAAGTCGAAGTCCGAAGATTATGCGGACACCGGGGTGGAAATGAGGCAGGGACATGGGATGAAGGTTATTTATCTTATCACGGGAGGTCTCACGGACGTGTGGGTGTTTTTTTTCGGAAGCACGGAGTAAAGCTTGCCGTGAGAAGTCAGCAGAAGCCATAGTAGTACGGATACAAGCCCGCCCCTAATCAGGGCTTGGTGAATAAGTTATAAACATTTGAATGTTAATATCATACATTGATTATATGATTAATAAATGCATGTTTTTTGTATCTTACATTCATAAATCCATGCAATTATGATCAGGTATACTTCTCAAAATCAAATGACAATTGAGGAGTTTAAAACGCCATTCGAAATAAGGCTTAACAAGGATAACAGGTGAGTAAAGTATGGAGAATCAACTGCCCTGGGATGCATTGTTAGCAGAACTTCTACGATAAAACTGAAAATAAATACACTATACTTGTATTGTTATGGATCTTAATGAAATAAATAACAGCATTATAGATTACCTCAAGCCATATAATCCTGAACGGATTGGCATTTTCGGTTCTTTTGCCAGGCGGGATTTTACTCCAGAGAGCGATATAGATATTCTTGTGAAATTCCGTGAAGCCATTTCACTGCTTGATCTTGCAAAAATACACAGGGAACTGTCACAAATCCTGGGTAGAGAGATTGACCTTATAACTGAAACTTCACTGAAAAATGAAAAGCTAAGAAAATACATTTATAAAGATCTGAAGATCATTTTTGAATGAAAGATGACAAAATCTATATTGAACATATTCTCAGGAGCGTTGACAGGATAAATTCCTACCTCGGAGGTAAAGACTATCAGTTTTTCTAAAAAGACTTTTTAACTCAGGATGCCGTTATACGCTAGCTTGAAATCATTGGAGAAACCACCAGGCATGCCCTGGTCCGACATGGTAGGCATGAGAAATATTTTAATTCATGATTATATAGATGTTGACACGGGTATTATCTGGGAAACTGTTTCAACGAGTTTGCCAGAACTCCAAAAGATGCTTGAAACCCTTAAGTGGCTTATGTGAGTCTTGACTGGGATAATTACGGAGCAAGGTTTTATGATCCAGCTATCGGGAGGTGGCATTCGGTGGATCCGTTGGCGGAAAAATACGGAAGATGGAGTCCTTATAACTATGTTCTAAACAATCCTTTAAAATTTATTGATAGCGATGGAAGAAAGGTCGAATTTGCGCCAGGATCTTCTCAGGAGTTCAAAAACAAAGGAGGTATTTTATTATTATATTCTCCTTTTAAATCTTTTTTAGTGTACAGATTTAGAAATCAAAACCCGGCTGGCAACCGGGTTTTGTTTTATTTGTAGATATCCTTCCTGTGTCCGACAGAAACGACGGTAACGATAATTTTACCGTTGTCAATTTCGTAGATAACCCTGTAATCACCCACCCTGATACGGTATGCATCTTCACCTTTGAGTTTTTTATAGCCCTTCGGACGGGGATTATCGGCAAGCGAGGCAATAGCAGATTTAATGACCGGAATAGCTTTCTTATCCAGCCTCATTATCTGTTTTTGTGCGTAACGTTCAATGAGAACGGTGTACTTCATCTCATGGCTTTTTCAATCTCGCTGAAAGCCTGTTCAAACGGGATAGGCTCCCCTTTATTGGTTTTTGCCTTACGGTATTCCATTATCTCTTCCAGTTCTTCGGAATCAGCCACAAGTTTCTCGTAAGTCTTAATTGGAACCTGTACGGCTATTTTACGACCATTTTTATCTATAACGAATTTTTCCTGAATCATACTGTAATTTTATTTAATGTGTTGCATAAGCTTTACGGGTCTTGAAATCCCTGATCAGGGCATCAATTACCATAAATACCTGTTTTTTTTCTTCGACAGGCAGTGTTGAGACATCCTGTATTCTGCGCAAAGTATCCTTATCGAGTTCAAAATCTGTTTTACCTACCATGTAATCTATAGATATCTCCAGGGCATCGGCAATTTTTATAATCACTTCTATGGATGGTTTTACCTCGTCCCTCTCATAACGCCCGATAATGTCCCCGGAAGTTCCCACTTCCTTACCCAACTCGCTTTGAGAGAGTTTTTTTGCTTTTCTGAGCGTAGTGATGTGTTGTCCTAGTGTCATACTTATATATCGTTAAGATGATGTAAATAATATGAATTATGCAAAAATAATTGATAAATATATCAAAAACAAGAAATGTTTTCTCGACATTCTCTGATATATATTTTAGATTTGTGACCGATATGTCAGAAAATAGTTAAGAAAATATTTTTTAACAATGGAAATCTCCGAAATAAAACAATGTCTTTTCATTACAATCGTCCTGAGACATTACAACCTCCAATCCGACCGGCACCACTTTTTGAAATGTCCCTTCCATCAGGATGAAGATCCCAGCCTGAAGAAATAATCCAGAAACCATTGGCACATTAAAGCGAACCTGAACATGATAAAGAACTTCTTCCAAGGAACAAAGTTAATACAAAGCCCTTTAGCATCACTCGTGAAAAAATGGAAACTGCTACCGCACTAATTGTCACAAGTCAGGGAAAGTAATAAGAAAGATAAATGTCAATGTAAATTGAATATAAGTTAAAAGCCTCGGCAAGTCCGGGGCTTTTTGCATTAAACCTTAAACGGATTTACCATTTTTAAGCCATTGATATTGTTAAAGTCCTTTTCGTTGTTGGTGATAAGCGTAAAACCATGAGCCAGGGCAGTAGCGGCAATAAAATCTTTTACCCGTTGTTCTTTGGCTGTATCCGTTTTCCAGCAAAGCAGTTCTGTGTAAAATGCACTTCGATAAGTTCTGCCAGTGCGCTTTGTGAAATCCCTTTTTGCTTGCGAATTTGCTAAACATTGTGAATTAACAAATTATATTATTAATATATATAGTTAAATATCAACAACGTAAGTGGATTTTAAGGGTCGACTAGTTACTGCCAGGATCAAACAGCAGTACTCCGGTTATTTTAAAGTATTTCGCTTCTTGTTCGTTTGGAGTTTATTGCAGAAATGTGGTTGATGCAAAAGATCTTCTGATGCCTTTTTTATAATCTGCATCCGGATAGCCAAAAATTACGAATAAACCTTCTCTGCTCGTGTATTTAATTCCGTACTTTTCTCTGAATTTCCTTGCCCCGGATCCATACTGAATTAGAGGATGTATTCCTCCGAGCATACAGGTTCCCAGTCCAAGAGATTGACCGGCATACATAGCCGTCGTGGCAGCAACAACAGGGTCTGCAGGATCACAGTAGGGGGAACCGTAAAAATACATCACAAGCGGGGCGTCATAAGTAACCAAATTAATACCCTTGTTCATACTGGAAATATAAATTTCGAACAATGGCTTAACAAAGCTCTGAAACAAATCGGCATTTGTCTTCCCCCAAACGGGACGCATCAGAGTTAAAAACCATCCGGAAACCATCCATCGAATACTATTCAAGTAGTTGCAAAAATCTTTGATAAATAATCTGTTCTTTTCTTTACTGTTTAATATCAAAACATTTACATCAGAAGGTGGTATGCCCATTGGCGATGTCATGGCGGCATCAAGTATTTTCTCAATTTTTCCGGGTTCAACCGGTTTGTCAAGGAATTCTCTTATACTTCTGCGTCTCAGAAACAGGTTTGTCAATTGTTCATAACTGGCTGCCTCGTCTGCATGCGGCAGTTCAAACAAATCATCCCTTGAAATCATCCTTCCGCTGACATGAATTGCATCTGCCGGACACACTGCCATGCAATGACCGCAGGCAATACACCCGAAGAGGGGATTATCACTGACAGAGGCCTTATTGTCCTTGATTGTAAGACTAAAATCCTTGCATACTTCAACACATTCTGCACAACCTGTGCATAAATCCTCGTTGATTTGTATTTCTCCCTTTCCTTTTACTCTGGATGTTGCTATTGCCATAATCTTTCCAAATGACTTAATCAATTGACTATTTTATTTTCCGGCTGATGTGCAATAGCAAATGTATGTACTTTATACCTTCTTAGAATCCTTTTTTCCATACTTTTGAGGAATGAAGAAGAGTTATTACATTGTCTTCTGACTGGAACGGAATTCTTGAGTTCCTGAAATCCGGAGCTCCATAGTATGGCTGTTCCGGGATTTCGTTGTTTTGAAGTTTCGGAGTATAACTGTTACGGAGATCCGGACCCCGGCTGTTCCGGAGCTCCCGCGGAAAATACCTGAAAAGACAGACCGATTTGTAATAGTATAAATGCAAAAGCTGAACATTGTAAGTAAGCAGGTAAATGAAATAAATGAAAGATGGAATATTTTCTCCGGCGTATAGCCCGACATCTTTATTCTCAATATGGAAACAGCCTCCATAATCACTGTCTTGTTTTCCCGAACAGAAGAGCCGGATTGTTTTTTAAGAAATATCTTGCTGAAGAGATAGCCAGGCCGGTGTGGACACCGGCAGTTATGACGGTAAATGATCTTTTCCGGTCGTTTTCAAAATTACAGCAGGCGGAAAATGAAATACTGATCTTTGAATTGTATAACTCATATAAAAAGGTAAGTAAGCAGGTTGAAAGCTTCGATGATTTCTATTTCTGGGGCGACATGCTCCTGAATGATTTTGATGATGTTGATAAATACCTGTCTGACGCTTTAACTCTTTTCAGAAATATTAGCGACCTTAAAAAGATCGATCAGGAATTCGGGGGACTTACTCCGGAACAGGTTGAGATAATCAGACGCTTCTGGACAAACATTGATCCCGGCAAACTAACGAGGGAAAAGTCAGGTTTCCTGAATATCTGGTCAATTCTGTATGACCTGTATGTGGATTTCAGGGATTCCCTGAAATCCAGGAATATCGCATATGAAGGAATGATATTCAGAGATGTGGCTGAGAGCTATGTCGATGGGATCATATCCGGCCTTCAGTGGGAAACACTGCATTTTGCAGGTTTCAATGCCCTTAACCGCTGCGAAACGACTCTTCTCACAGCCCTGAAGAAGGCCGGGAAGGGCAGGTTTTACTGGGATTATGACGAATCCTATATCAGCGGCGGCAGATTCAGCTCCGCAGGATATTTCATCAGGGAAAATATTGCAGTGTTTGGCAATGACATGCCCGGGGACTGGAACTATAATACTTTTCTTTCCCGGGAAACAGCAGGTATAAACAGGCGGATAATAAATACCTCATCCGATATGGCGCAGGTGAAGCTTATTCCCGGCCTTATCAGCAAGTTACCCGGATTTGAATCCGAAAATGCCCATGAAACGGCTGTGATACTAGCTGACGAAACTCTGCTGATTCCTTTTCTTTCGAGCCTGCCCGAAAATAGCGGCAACATAAATATCACTATGGGATTTCCCCTCCGGCACACAGCAGTATATGCCTTTATACGGCGGATCATGGAAATGCAGGTCAGGGCAAGAAGTGAAAACGGTACAATACTCTTCAGTGCAGGGGATTGCCACAGGATCACGGGTGACAATCTGATTTCAGGACTGCTGGCAGGTAAGGATCACGATGCGCTGGGAGAAATAGCTGAGAAAAAGCTCCTGTGGGTTCCGGAAGATCTGTTTGCCGGTACGGAAATTCTTTCAAAAATATTTGTGCATCCTTCCTCGCCGAAGCAAATGTCAGATTACCTGAGGGAATTGCTGATAATCATCAGTTCCGGGAATTATGCAGCAGAGGCAGAAGAGATAGTCGAAACACCAGCAGAAACCCCGGAAACAGCAGAATCTATAAAAGCAACGAAGGCGGACACAGCAGAACAGAAGGGTGAAAAAGCAAGACAGCGTATCACTGATGAATTCATTTACCGTACTCTTCTTTCCCTTAACCGTATAGACGCAGCTGCGGAAAATACGGGGATAAAACCGGCTCTGAATACCTGGATAAGGATACTTGACAGGATACTCAGCAAACAGTCGCTGCCTTTCACCGGGGAGCCTCTCTCCGGTATCCAGGTTATGGGAATACTTGAATCACGGACACTTGATTTCAAAAATATTATCATGCTGTCAGTAAATGAAGGGGTGCTTCCGGCAGTCAGCACTTCCTCATCATTCATTCCCTTCAGTCTCAGGGAGGCTTTTGGCCTGCCATCCGTAAATCACCAGGAGTCAATATACGCCTATCATTTTTTCAGGCTGCTGCACAGGTCGGAAAACGTGACATTCATTTATAATTCTGATTCCGAGGGTCTGAAAAGCGGCGAAATAAGCCGCTTCCTCCAGCAGATGAAATATGGCGGCGGACCGGTACCGGAAATAAGCGGTCACAGCTTCAGTATTCAAAGCCTGAAACCACTCAGTGAGACAGTTGAAAGAACAGAGGAACATACCCGGCGGCTTGTTGAACGCTTTTGCGGACCGTCAGTAATTGCTGGAACTTCCGGAACTTCCGGAACTTCCGTTATTGATGATAAGGGCAGGAGCAAGACCAAAACCGAGACCGGGAGAAAGTATTATATTTCCCCGTCAGCCATCAATACCTGGCTGCACTGCAGGATGAAGTTTTACTACAGGTATGTGAACGACCTCCGGGAAAAGGAAGTGATTACTGAAGACATTGATCCTGCCATGCTCGGAACATTGCTGCATGAATCGATACGCAATCTCTACGAAAAATATGCGGGAAGGGTTCTTGACCCTGATGAAACAGAAGCAATGCTCAGGAACAGGCAGCTTATTGAAAGTGCCATTGACAAGGCAATAGAAGAAAATTTCAGATCTGAAAATGATTTTCCTGTATCGGGAAACGAATTGATCATAAGGGAAGTATTGGTGGTTTTCGTTAAACGGATCCTGCAAAGGGATAAAATGTATGCTCCGCTGACAATCCTGTCGTTTGAAGATTTTCATGACTTCAGGATTGAAGTGAATGCCTGCCATGAAATGAGCCTTTTAACCGGAGGCAGGATTGACAGGATTGACATGAAGCAGGGAATTGTCAGGATAATTGACTACAAGACCGGCATTGTCAGGGATGCAATAGCTTCCACGGAAGAGCTTTTCGAAGAAGACAGGAACAGGGATCTTGACGGCTGGCTTCAGACACTGATCTATTGCGAGGCGTATCTTTCTAAAAATCCTGATGCAGGACTTTTCCCGGCTATTTACAAAATCAGGAAAGATCCGGGCAAGGATCCCTCTGAAATGCTGCGGCTAAAACCTGATCGTTCAGTTAATGATTACCATATAATAAGAGAAGAATTTCTTACCGGTCTGAAAATATTGCTGGAGAAAATATTCAGCAATTCGGAAGCATTTACCATGACTGAAAAAGCCTGGAGTAAATGCACTTACTGCCCGTACCGGACTTTATGCCAGAGATGAAAAAATCATCCGCATCCCGAACAAACATTTTTCCTCATTTGTTTATATATACAATTAATCAGGATCTATCGTAGATTAATAATCACCATTTAATATGCGGCAGACCATATGTAAAACTTAAATCAAGATTACTATGGCAATCAGCAATCTAACTGTAACGGGAGCCGGTGGCAACCCGCCTTCACAGATATTAGTGGAAGGTGAAGTAACCGGGTGCGAAATTGTTCAGGTTGTTTCCAGCTGTACCGCAAATCCGGTTCAGATAAACATTCCGACCGGAGGAACACACAACTGGTCAGCTATTCTTTCAAACGACAAAGGCTGCGAATGCGGAGAGATTATAAAAGTAGTGGCCTGGTGCGGCCTGGGACAGCCTGGTTCTTCGGCTGTCACCCTTGATATGCAGCTTACTTGCGGTAATTGCCCTTCAGTGAATGTTACTGCAGATCCTCCCGGACCGTGTGTCAACGGAAAAAGGAGTGTCACTTTTCATGCTACTGCCGGCAATGTTCCGTCAGCAGGGGTTGCTATGCAATGGAAATTTCCCAATAGTAATATGCCTTTCGGACCGGCTTTCACAGTCACAAACAATGGGGCCCTGGCGGATCAGACTGTAGAATATCCTGTAGGTGCATCGGGTCCTGTGACTTATACTGCCACTCTGGATGTCATTCTGCCATCAGGCTGTATGCCGGTAGATGTTCCTGTAACTATCGATCCATGTAAGGGCGAACCTCCGTTATGCTGTCCGGATGTAACACTATTACAGCCTGCCATTTCCGGATGTGCACCGGGTTCTGCAAAAGCTGATTTTACGGCGACCCTGACCTGGCCGGAAGATGATTGTACAAAAACAGTCCCTTCCTCTTATTTGTGGACACTCAACGGTTCTAATAACAAAAAGTACAGGCGATCCACCAGCCAGCCGAATACAGATACAAGTACCCCCTGGACTGATGTATCCACCGGAAATCCGTCTGCGGTACAGTTCGTTGCCGGAGGCAGTTACAGCATAGCCGTTGTTGCCATTATTCCCGGAATTGATCTGTTATCCTGCATGCCAACCGACACCAGGTCATTCATCATACCTGCCTGCTGCCCCCAGCTGACAGGTCCGCTAAATGCGTCGCAAAAACCGGATGATCCCTGTACCTGGATTTTCTCGGCACAGGTATCCAATCCAAATAATGCCGCTGTAAGTTTCGAGTGGTCATTTCATGATGGAACATCCGCCACCACTTCACTGCCACAGGTTCTGCATACTTATGCGCCCGGGTCTGCTCCCGGCGGTGTAACGGCACTGACACTCAAATCCCCCGGTTGCCCGGACCAGTCCCTTAATGTTACCATTACCCATTCCTGCATTCAATGTCCTCCCGGACAGCACAGGGATGCAAGCGGCAAATGCGTTCCGGACACACCACCGGATTGTCCTCCCGGACAGCACAGGGATGCAAATGGTAACTGCGTGCCCGACAGGCCGTCAGATGGTGGTAGCTTCAATTTCTGCGCCGGATTGCTGGTTGCTGCAGTTTCCCTGTTCAGTATCGGCGCCCTGGGAATAATTTCCGGTTTGTGCCTGAGTATACCCTGGCTGTGGATTGCAGGTACAGTTCTCGGAGGTATTGGTATTGCATTGTTTGTTCTTTGGGTGATTTTCTGTTCAAGGTTCACTCCGTGCAGAATAATGAGAACTGTTCATTGCGTGTTGTGGTGGATTGTAGCCGTAATTGCCCCTGTAATTTCGTTGATTGCCCTCATCTTTGGCGGCTTGCCGTGTAAACTGGCTGCAGCTGCTGCATGGGCGGGCTGGGGTACCCTTTATGCATGGCTCGGACGAATAATGCGCGGTGCCGGCTGTACACCAACATGCTGATTATCCGGCATGTTATGCTGACTCAGGAATATCATGAATATCATGAATTAAAAGTACATTATGTTTTTATAAAAAGCTAAGTATCAATGTATTACCAGACAAAGAATATTTTAATAAACCATTCATAATCAAATATATACATTTGAAAGGAATCAATAAACTCTAAAGTTTAACGATCTATTGATGAATAAAAGAGTGTAATAACTTTATTGAAAAGAGAGAAGTATTTACGGGTTTTTCTTCGGCGGGGAAGATCAGTTCAATTAGCGGATCAGCCGTTATTTGTCAGGAAAGAAGAAGATTAACCCGTTTTGCTTTCTTTCATCAGGGAGACCATCCGAATGGCGGTAACTGCTGCCTCATCACCTTTGTTGCCATGTTTCCCGCCGGCCCTGTCGGCGGCCTGCTGAAGTGTATCTGTTGTCAGGACCCCGAAAATAAAGGGTATTTCATAATCCAGATTAAGCCTCGTGATACCCTGGGTAACACCCTGGCAGATATAGGTAAAATGCGGCGTTTCTCCCTGTATTACACATCCGATGCAGATAACGGCATGGGGGTTATGGTTTTCTGCAATCATTCTGGCTCCGAATGTCAGCTCGAAAGTTCCGGGCACATGCTTTTCAATGATGTTTTCCTCTTTTACCCCGTGTTTCATGAGAGTGTTTCTGGTACCTTCCAGCAGCGAATGTGTTATTTCACTGTTCCAGTCTGCAACCACGATACCTATCCTCATGTCTGAGGCATCGGGAATCACGGCAGGATCATATGCTGATAGGTTGGCTGTGGCCATATGCTATTTCATCAGAAGCTTCGCCCGTGCAATGTATTTTTCAACTGAACTTCCCTCGGTGCTTTCAGGATATTCATCCTGTATCCTTTCATACAGTTTGAGAGCTTTCGCGTAATCGCCGTCCAGCTCATACAGCTCACCGGCCTTCATAAGGAAGAGTGGGGTGTTGAATGAATTTTCAGCATATGCTGCAGCTTCAAGGTATTTCGATATGCCTTTTTCTACTTGTCCCAGTTCCACATAGGCATCACCTGTGGCACCTATGGCAAGGGATCCGATTATTTTATCCCTTTTCTTGTATTTCCCCAGCATCTCTATGGCTTCGTCGAACTGCCCGAGGTGGAGATAGCATATGCCTGCACTGTAGCGTGCAAGGTTGCCGGCGTGAGTGAACCTGTAATCATTTGCTATGTCAAGAAAACCCAGGTAGTTGCCGTCGCCGTTGAGGGCAAGGTAAAGGGAATCCATTTCCAGGTATCTTTCCGCCTGGTACATCTGAGACTGGGCTTCAGCATTCCTCTTGTTGATATACATCCTTCCCAGCCAGAAAATAACCACCAGGGTTACAATTACTCCAAGTACTATGCTAAGTATTTTATAATTCTCCTCAAGAAACTGTTCGGTTTTTGTAAGCGTTTCTTCAACATTCTTCATCCGGTCCGGAGCGCCTTTCGATTTCTTTGCCATATCAGATTAAAAAATTAGCTTTGAATTTTTCCACCGCAAAAGTAGTCTATTTCAAATTATTTTAAAACAAATACTTTAAAAAACAAAAATCCCTGATTAATGCATGATTATGATGATTTACAGCATGGTAATCATTTCATCTGCCGAAGTGCGATTCTTTTGTTAATTTTGTGACATCAACAATATTTTTTAACCGCGTTAGTCTGATGTATCTTAAATCATTATCCCTTACCAATTTCAAGAATTATGAACATGCGGAACTGGTTTTCTCCCCGAGGATAAACTGCTTTGTGGGAAACAATGGTGTCGGGAAAACAAATATACTTGATGCGGTTCATTATCTGTCCCTGACAAAAAGCTTCTTCAATGCCATCGACAGTATCGCTATTCATCACGGAGAGGACTACTTCATCATAAACGGCATGTTCGTGAAAAACGGGGAAGAAGATCAGATTTACTGTGCTTTCCAGAGACAGAAACAGAAGATAATGAAAAAGAACGGAAAGGAGTATCAGAAACTTTCGGATCATGTCGGGAAGTTTCCGGTGGTTATGATTTCTCCTGCCGACAGCATCCTTATATCAGAAGGCAGCGAGGAGAGGCGGCGCTTTCTCAACAAGATAATAAGCCAGTATGATCCGGAGTATCTCGATTCGGTACTGAAATACAACAAGGCTCTTCAGCAGAGAAACAAGGTGCTGAAGGAATTCAGTGCCTCAGGGAAATCTGACAGGGAAACAATACTTATCTGGGATGCCCAGCTGGTAAAATACGGGGAATATGTCCACCGCCAGCGTGCTGATGTGGTGAACGAACTCATCCCGGTTTTCCGGGAGTATTATTCCATGATTTCATCCGGAAAGGAAACAGTAAGGCTCGCCTACAGGTCTCACCTGTCAGAGGGGAATTTTGCAGATGCCCTTGTGAATTCTCTCGACAAGGACAGTTTCCTTGGATATACAACAGTAGGGATCCACAAGGATGACCTTATCCTGGAAATGGATGGCCATCCGGTAAAACTGCTGGGATCACAGGGCCAGCAGAAATCATACCTGGTAGCCCTGAAACTCTCAAAATTCGAATATATCAGGCGCAAATCAGGGATACCCCCGGTACTTCTCCTGGATGATATTTTTGATAAATTTGATGCGGAACGTGTTGAAGAGATAATACGTCTGGTCGGCAACAGCAGGTTCGGACAGATTCTGATTACCGATACCCATGAGAGCAGGCTGAGGGAAATACTGGCAACGCATAATACGGATTACAAGCTTTTCGTAATAAAAGACAACAGGATAGGCGAGGAGATACATAACGGTATAAGAATCAGTGAGACGAAGTAAGACCATATCGCTCGCGGAAGCTATTCAGGATTATATAGAGGCCATGAAGCTCGGCAGGGGGCTTGGCGAGATAACACTGATCAGCTCCTGGGAGGAAATCACGGGAAAGGCAGTAGCCTCCCGGACAAAGAAGCTCTACATAAGGGACGGAATCCTGTACGTTTACCTGAGTTCTCCGGTGGTAAGGAATGAACTGCTGATGCTGAGGCAGGAGCTGGTCAGAAAGCTGAACAGGAAAGCCGGAAGCGAGATTATTAAGGATATTGTACTCAGATAATCAGTTAACTGTAAATAAGGAGGACAACGGTCGGGGCCGGAGACCAGTCCGGATCATTTTTACAGCCGGAGCTGACAGGACCTTACTGTTTAAAAATTTATTCCTATCAAAAAAGAAGGCTGTACTGAATATTGTTTTAGTTTTTCTCTGTCAGCTCCCGAATTCAATAATCCGTGTCCGACTTCAATCCTTCCCTGAATTTCTGCTTCCAGGCCGTGCATAATCTTAATTTTCCTGACTTCGACACGCATCACCCTTAAGAAACATACAAACCTGACACACATTCTGTTATGAATCTTGTTTTGTTGTTTTGGGTGACGCGATCAAGAATAAACTACCTTTGCACATGTTTGTGCGCAAAAAGAAGAACCGCTCGGGAACTACCAGCGTGGTGGTAGTGGAGAAAAGCCGGGGCAAGTTCAAAGAGCTTGCAACAATTGGTGTTTCAAAGGATGAAAAAGAGATAAATCAGCTTGTACAACAAGGAAAGGAATGGATTACTACTCATTGCGGAACCCGCGATATTTTCGAAGAACAAGAAAGAGCGGAAGAAGAAAGAAAACTGATAGATTACTTTATTTCAAACGTTGAAAACGTTCTTTTAAATGGTACACAAATCCTGTTGGACCATATTTTTCGGCTTATTGGTTTTGATCGGATAAATGATGAAATTTTAAAACATTTAGTTACGGCACGCATCAGCCAACCATCGAGTAAGGCTGCGACTGTGGAATACCTTAAATCTTATTTTGGCGAAGACGTTGAGTTGCACAATATCTACCGGTATTTAGACAAACTTCACAGGTCGCAACAAGAGTTGGTTCAACAAATAAGTGTGGAACACACTCGCAAGATTTTGGGTGGAAAAATAGGTTTAGTATTCTATGATGTCACTACCCTCTATTTTGAAACAGATGAAAGCGACAACTTTCGTGAAAAGGGGTGGTCGAAGGATGGTAAGCATAGTCATCCTCAGGTAGTTTTGGGACTATTGGTCAGCAGGGATGGATATCCGTTGGCTTATTCACTTTTTAACGGCTCACAATATGAAGCCCGTACAATGATTCCAATTGTAGAGGACTTTGTTAAACGTTTTGAACTAACAGATTTTGTAATTGTAGCCGACTCGGGACTGATGAACAAGAAAAACCTATTACTGTTGGAAACAGGCGGGTACAAGTACATCATCGGTGCCAGGATAAAAAGTGAATCGGATGAAATCAAGCAATGGATACTGTCCTTAGAAAAACAAAATGGTTTGTTCCATGAAACTAAAAAGGAAGATTTCAGATTGATTATTGGCTATACGGATGAAAGGGCAAGGAAGGATCGCTACAACAGGGACAAGGGAGTGAAACGGCTAAAAACAGCCTATAAAAGCGGCACTATAACCAAGGAAAACATCAATAAGCGGGGGTACAACAAATTTCTGGAATTATCGGAGAATGTTAGTGTAAAAATAAATGAAGACAAGATTCGATATGATGAAAAATGGGATGGTCTGAAAGGTTATATCACTAACACGGATTTACCGGCTGACGAGGCCTGCAAACAATACAATGAACTTTGGGTTATCGAAAGAGCCTATCGCATTACCAAAGGAACTTTAGAGATGCGTCCCATGTTTCATTTTACCCCAAATCGTATAGAGGCTCACGTTTGTATATGTTTTGTTGCTTATAAGGTATATAAGGAACTTGAAAGAATCTTGAAAACAAGCAATATAAATCTAAGCGTTGATAAAGTTCTAAACATCGCTAAAACAATTACAACCATAAAGGTGAGATTACCATCAAGTGGAACTATTGCGACAAAGACAATGCTTCTCACACCAAAACACAAATCAATAGCTATGTTATTTGATGAAAATTTTTGGAAAGCGTTTTAGGGTGACGCATTGTCGAAGTCAGGAGATAATCAGTTAACTGTAAATAAGGAGGACAACGGTCGGGGCCGGAGACCAGTCCGGATCATTTTTACAGCCGGAGCTGACAGGACCTTACTGTTTAAAAATTTATTCCTATCAAAAAAGAAGGCTGTACTGAATATTGTTTTAGTTTTTCTCTGTCAGCTCCCGAATTCAATAATCCGTGTCCGACTTCAATCCTTCCCTGAATTTCTGCTTCCAGGCCGTGCATAATCTTAATTTTTATTCCTGTTCCTAGCAGTCCTGTAATCTCGCCGGGCAGATTCTTTAATTCACTATCTTCTGAAGTGAGAATAATGTTGCCGTATGTTTCTGTTTCCTGTATGTGAACATATTTTTTCGAAATAAATCCTGTCAGGGCAATTCCTCCGCTGATATAGGGCCTGATGCCTGCAGAAGACAAATGATATCGCAGTAACAATGGTATCCTTATACCGGTGAATCCGAAAAAGGCATCATCCCTGTTCATTATGGTTGTTTGCCCCGGTGTTTCACTGTATGAATAGAATGATTGTTTAAGGAAAATCATTTCTGTTCTCAGGGATATTTTATTGTTTAACCGTGACAGAATTCTCTCGTAGGCCACACCGAATGCAGGTGTTATTGCGGCTTTCGGATCCGGTGTATAAAATTCTGATGTGCTTCTGATGTTAAGGGAATATGAATTAAGTCCAGCCAGAACACCGTAATTGTTAAGCCTGATACCGGCTCTTATGGATTTTCCGTAAATCATGCTTACTGAATGATCCCTGCCGGACACAATATAATCCTCTCCTGATTTTTTATTGTATTCGCTTATAACAGGAATAAGATCTTTGTGTGGTTCTGCCTTATCCCTCACAGTAACCGGTATGTCTTTCGTGATATATTTCAGAAAGGAGCTTAGTTCTGTAAATTCTTTTCTGGTACTCCCTTCAATGAATACTATTTTCCCGCCTGAAACATCAGTGATACCTCTTCCTGATTTCTCAAGCAGATATCGCGATCCCTTCTTGTAAAGAGTAATATTCCCTGAAATCAGTACCTCAACAAATGTCTCTTTGTTATCCAGCACTATGGATTTATATCTGTTTCCGCCAGGATATCCGAATTCACTGATTTCACCCGGGTTATATCTGACCGGAACGGCAATTTCAAAGCGTTTGAAGGTGCATACAGAGGGGACCTTCTTTCCTTGCCTGAATTCTAACAGGCCGTTCAGTATTTCACCCCCGGGCTTGACAATATAACCTTCCCTGAATATTTTCTGACCAAAGGCAGGGTAGGGGATCAGAATGATAATAACAATGGAAATAAGAATTTTTTTGAGATGCATCAGGTGCTAAGAATTTAGTATATTAAGCTAAAATAGGAATAAAACCGGACATTATTTGTTTCTTCCATATTATTCAGCTAATATTATGTGATAAACAGAAAAATATGTCAGGAAAATTTAAAATCTGATCTATTTAAATGAAAATAAACCACTTTCTGTTTTTCCTGCTGTTTTTTTCACTTCTTGTAATACTCAGCGATTGTGAAGAAGAAAAGGCAGTACCCCGGGAATATCCGAGAGTAAATACTCTCCCGGTGACGAATATATCCGAAAAGGGTGCGACATTCAGTGCCGACATCTATTCTCTTGGAACCGAAACAATAAGGGAATATGGTTTTGTCTGGTCTCAGGGCCAGAATCCCAGGATAGAGACGGAAGACAAGATAGTATTTCAAAAGAGCGTAACCACTCCGGGTGTTTTTACAGCTGATGTAAGATCAACATTTGAGGAAGGAGTCGAATACACTGTGAGACCGTTTATTGTAACAGACAAACATATTATATATGGTAAGACAGTGAAATTTGTCAGCCTGGGAAGCCTGGCACCTATTATTCAAAGTTTTAAACCGGATACCGTAATCTGGGGTGATACTTTAAAAATCAGAGGAAAAAACTTCTCATACATCCCCGGAAAAAATACTGTACGCATAAATCAGACCGTCTGCCATGTGATTTCATCAACCGATTCTACAGTTTTTGCTATTGTGAAAAGTGAAGCTTCCGATACAAAAGGCAGAATCTCAGTTGAAGTTTCCGGTAATATTTCATTGTTCGACAAGAAGGAACTTAATATAAAAATACCTTTGATTTCAGGTATGTACCCTTTAAGTTCAAGGTGGGGGGACAGTATTTTTATAACCGGAAAAAATATTAATGCAGCAAATATTGAGTTTTCAGTACACATAGGCGGACAGGATTGTATCATTACTGAAAAAAGAAAAGACACTCTTATTGTCAAAGTATCCGAAAGGATAATCACTTCAGCAAATGAAGCCAGCGTCAAAATAAACGGAACTGTCTTTACCGTATCAGAAACCTTAACCGTACTGCTGCCGGAGATTACCGGTTTTGTCCCCCGGCAGGGAAAATGGGGGGATACTATTACCGTTTCGGGTATTAATCTCATGACCGAAAGGAATGATTACAGCGTCACTCTCGGCGGCCTGAACTGTAATGTTGTCAAATTAAATACCGATGCACTTGGGATAATTGTTCCTCTGAATTTATTTTATATTGCCAACGATGTGAAAATAATGATAAATAATTTGATGGAAATTATTTCGCCGGAAAAATTTGAGCTGTTACAGAAGATAATCACGGACTTTTCACCAAAAGAAGGAACCTGGGGAGATACACTGACTTTAACGGGTCGTTTTCATCCGTTGGCGGAATATAATAGCATTCGTTTCGGCGTAGGTAATGAAGGGAAGATTACTTCGGTTCAGGCAGGTGGAAATATTATTAAAGTTATTGTTCCTCAGTGGGTGAGGACCCGTGAGTCTGTTTTGGAAATGGATGCGGACGATTGGGGTTCCACTTTTTATTTCCCCGAACCTTTCCTGTTAAGGCCTCCTTTAATTGAATCAGTTACACCTTTGTCCGGCCCGCCAGGTTCCCGGGTTACTATCAGAGGCAATAATTTCTTTGAACATAATATAAATGATAATCATGTCTTTTTTGGCCCACATGAAGTCTCGGTTCAATCCATGACAAGAACAGAAATTATATGTGAAGTTCCGGGAGGAGGAGATCCCACCAGTAAAACCTTCGCACTGTCGGTTCAGTCAGGAGAGCAGACCACAACGTTCGGGGATAAATTTACCATTATCAAAACGGTCGTATCAAATATCTATCCTCTTACCGGATATTATGGTGACATTGTTACAATTGAAGGAGAAAACCTCCTGATAGATGATTTTCAGACTAGCGTTATTTTCATCTCAACAATAGATCCCATGACAGAGACAGAAGCTGAAATCATTTCAATTACTAACACCCGTATCCTTGTCAGAGTGCCTGAAGGAATAGAAGAAAATATTCCTCATAGGGTGTGGGTAAGCATAGCAGGATATGGATATGTTTTTCTGCAACAGCCGTTTGTTTTGGAATCTTCAGGGAAAAACAAACAGACAAAATAATGGCCGGGCAAAAAGAAACTTGAGATAAAAAAGATCTTTAACATATATGAACAAGTTTAATTTTCTGGTTTTAATCATTTTTTTTTCAATCGTTCCGGTAGTAACTCTTCAGGCACAGAACAAAATACCCTTTGGCCGGATCAGTTTCGAAGACCTTGAAAATAAACCCTACAAACCTGATCCGGGTGCTGATGCAATCATTCTTTCGGATGAAGGTACAGCATCTCTTAAATACGACGGCAATGAATTTTATGTTGAACTTGTAAGGGATGTGAAAATCCGTATTGTAAACAGCAGGGGTTTTGATTATGCAAACATTGAACTGCCTTTTTCCTCAAGGGATATAATTAAAAATTACAGAGCCTCCACATTCAATATCCGAAGCGGAGAAATACTGGAAACCTCAATACCGAAAAAAGATTTCATAATCGACAATACCAGTAAAAGAACAAAAACCCTGAAGTTCAATTTCCCTGAGGTCCGCGAAGGCTCGGTACTGGAATATTCCTATACTGTTTTACTGAAAAATTATGCGGTAAACATTCTGGTTCCGTGGGAATTCCAGGCTGATATACCTGTTGTAAAGAGCATGTTAACCGTATCTTATCCGGAGTATTTTATTTACAAAACAATTATTTCAGGATCTGCATTATCAGTTGTCAACACACCTTCTTACCGGACTTCCGTATTTCACAAACAAAACGTAAGAACGAACGTTAATATTTATCATGTGGAAGACATGCCTGCTTTCAGGGAAGAGCCCTATATAAAAAGCAAAAATGACTGTCTGACCAAAATCAATTTTGAGCTTGCCGCTGTTAGTTTTCCTGGTTCATCGCTGGAACGAATAAATCCGACATATGAAACTCTTTCGGACGAACTTCTTAAGCGCAGTGATTTCGGACAGGCAATGGCAAAGACAGGATTTCTGAAGAAAGATGCCCTGAAACTAACCTCCGGTGTTAGCGGCGATATTGAAAAAGTAAAAAAGATCCATGAATTCATTTCCGGAAAGATACTCTGGAATGGAGTGGAAGATTTTATGACATCTGCACCGCTGAAAAAGATATATTTAAAGGAAAAAGGAAATTCTGCAGATATAAATCTCATGCTTATCGGCATGCTGAGGCTTGCCGGTATAAAAGCTGATCCGGTGATCCTCAGCACACGGTCAAACGGAAGTATAAACCCTTACTCAGCAATGATACGGCAGTTTAATTACGTGCTGGCCTATGTATATGCTGACGGTCAGTATTTTCTTGTGGATGCTACCGATCCGCTAAGGCCTTTCAATGTGTTGCCTTTTGAATGCCTTAATAATGCAGGCAGACTGATTGCAGGTAACAGTTCACGTTTTGTGGATCTGAAAAACAGTGAAAAGAACGGCACTTCCACAGTAATAAATCTTGTAATGGATGATGATGCCTGTATATCGGGTGAGATTAAAACACATTATTCTGATTTCAGTGCATATAACATCAGGAAACAGGTAATGATTGAAGGAAAGGATGGCTATCTTGATCATTTGAAATCATCATATACCGAGTTGGAAATAAATGATTTCTCACTTGAAAACCTTGAAGCACGGGACCTGGATGTGATTGAAACAATAAAGATAAACATTATAAATGCGGTACAGAAAGCGGGGGAAAGTTACCTTTTTAACCCATTCCTGTCGGCAGTTTCCGGAAAGAGCGCTTTCTGGCAGGAGACACGTAATTTTCCCGTAGACTTCGGAGCTCCGGTTGAGGACAGGATTGTTGTGAAAATCACTGTGCCGTCAACCTATTCAGTTGTGGAAAAGCCTGCCGGCACCGTGACAAGTCTTGGGAAGGGGGATGGCAGTTATGAATTCAGATGTGAGACCAGCGGCAATGAGATTCTGATTTCAGCTCATCTGAAAATTGACAATACATTCTTCGAAGCATCTGAATATTCCCGGATCAGGGAGTATTATTCCGGGATTCTGCAAAAGCAGGCAGAATTGATTGTGATGTCCAAAAATGAAGAATGATATAAAATGAAATACCTGTTAACCATATTGATGGCTGCAATTACATCCAATGTATTTTCCCAGCTTTATTCCTTCGATTCCATTCCTGATAATCTGAAAAACAGAGCCAGTGCAGTTGTCAGAACTGAACAGTGTCTCTTTACCATAAAAGGACCGGGCAATGCTGTAATGAAGATCAAAAAGGCAGTCACACTTCTCAATGAAAATGCAACCGCTTACAGACTTTTGCAGATTATGTATGACAAATACTCAAAAGTAAGCGGTATCAGAGGGATGATATATGATCAGAAAGGTAACATTGCCGAAGCACTCGGACCTTCGGATGTTTTTGACATAAGTGCAATAAGCGGCGGGACATTTTATTCGGACGACAGGATCAAGCTGCTCTATTTCCCGATATATAAATATCCCTATACCATTGAATATGAATATGAAATTACTTTTTCCAGTCTGTTAAACTACCCTTCGTGGAATTTTCAGGATGCTCCGGATGTATCTGTTCAGAAATCAGGTATACAGTATGTTGTTCCATCAGGAATGAAACTGAGGTATTATGATGAGTATCTGAAGAATCCTGTGGATTCGGTGATACTGGATAATAAAAAGATTTATACCTGGCAGGAAGAAAATATTCCGGCATATGAAAGCCGGGATGTCTCCATCCGGCCGGTTTATCATATACCCTCAGTTAATGCAGCCCCCCTAGATTTTGAATATGCCGGATTCAGGGGATCAATGCGTTCATGGAAGGAATTCGGCAACTGGGTATATGAAATAAACAGGGACAGGGATGAACTTCCACAGTCAGAGATTGACATCGTCCGAAAACTTGTTTCAGAAGAGCAGGGAACCCGGGAAAAGATAAAACGGATTTATGAGTATATGCAATTAAAAACCAGGTATGTTTCAATTCAGATTGGAATAGGGGGTTACCGTACAGCTGAAGCTTCAGCTGTTGCCCGGAACGGATTCGGTGATTGCAAGGCCCTGGTCAATTATACCTATTCACTTCTGAAGGCAGCCGGTATTAAATCGTTTTATACTCTTGTAAGGCAAAGTTCAGTATCTGATATAAACAAAGATTTTGTCAACAATCAGTTTAACCATGCAATATTGTGTGTGCCTCAGGCCGAAGATACAATATGGCTGGAATGCACCAGTCAGACTTATCCGTTTAATTATTTGAGCAGCAGCACTTCCAATAAGAATGCTCTTCTGATAACTCCTGAAGGTGGTATAATGGCCAAGACTCCTTCTTTTAAAAAGGAACAGAATCTTATTCGCAGGGAAGGTAATTTTTCCATCAGTACACAGGGAGTATCATCAGGAAGAATGTCCAGTATTTATTCAGGACATCACTATGAATCGGCGACATTCAGATATGCCATGCAGTCGGAGGATGAAATCAAACGTTCCCTCTACTCAGGCATGCGGTTCAATGACCTTGATATATCAGGGGTTAAATATTCTGAAAGAAAGACGGAAAATCCATCAGCAGAACTTGAATGTCAGCTTGCAATAAAAAATTTCAGTACTTCTGATGCTTCAAGGATGTACTTCAATCCTGTGATTTCAGTACAGGATTATTTTCAGGAGAAACCCGTGCACCTTAAAGTAGTATTGGCCTCGGTTACATCTGATTCCATTGTATACAACATTCCGGAGAATTATGTTGTTGAATATATGCCTCCGGATATTGATATCGAAAATGAATTCGGCAGATTTGTCTGCAAATTCGAAAAGGAATATCAAGTATTGATATTCAGAAGAATATTTGAATTAAATGAGTCTGATATAAGTGCAGAAAAATATAGCAGCTTCAGGACATTTATAAATACAATAGCGAAAGCTGACAGGGAGAAGATTGTTCTGTTAAGAACCGGTGGATAAAAAATTTTTCAGCAGTTTCCTGGTCCGGCCGGCAAATCAGGTTTCAGCACAGAATCTTGATCGGTGGATGATATTTTTCCGCGGATTAACTGATTTCGTAGTTACTTCCGCTGATTCGGATATGTTTACGGAAATTCTTTTTAGTTCTGAATAGATAAGCATTGCCGGAACAGCTGAGTCTGACAGTTTCATCAGCGCTCACGATGTTTATCTCTGCTGCAGGATCCGTGCCTGTTATGAAAACAGCCAGCAGAAATGCCTTTTCCAGTCCGTCACCCCTTTTGAAATTCCATATCTCATCGGGAAGAGCCAGCCTCTTTCCGTCATAAACAGATTCGTCAGGCATAGCGGTGAGTATCTCATAAACCTCCCTTATACTTTTCCCGTTCAGATCCCCGAAGCAGGTGGGATTACGTTCAATGGCCGCTTTCACGAAAGGAAGCCAGTCAGCCTTATCCATCTGCCTGTATGCATACAGTGTGAGCAATGCCATCTCGGACCTGTCCGCATGCCCGTGTATCTTTTCAATTATCTGCTCACGGCTGTCGTTAACCGAAATTTCCGGCACAACCGAATCTATGTAATTCTTATCCTCCTCAGGCAGATTAGGGCGGGTTGTGATGAATTTTGCCAGATCTTCAAACATTTCCCTTATCATATCCTTCTTTATTTCTCCGTTCAGCCCGGTGAAAAGAATTTCAAGCTCTTTCAGGTCTGAATTCTTATGCGTACCCAGTATCTCTTCGGCCCTGTTAAGAATAATTTTGCCCGGGAGCGGGCTCAGATGAAATTCATCCCCTTCAATTTCCCCGATAAGCTTTTCCCTTGTATCAGGCGAGGCACTGAACTTGCTGGTGTGCTCATATTCCAGCATTTTTTCCAGCGAGATATAATAACTGATTCCGGAGCAAGTACATTCAACCTGAAAGAGAGATTTATATTTTGATTTGAATCTGAGAAAGTTTATGAATACACGGTCAGTAAGCTCAGTGCTCAGAAAATCTCTCAGCTTTCCGGAAAACCACTTATAACACTTCCTGTTTATTGTTGCATCCCTGTATATTGTATGCATATAGCCGGAAATATGGCTGACCATTGTAACTCTTTCATTTTCCAGAGCCCGTCTTGCCTTTTCTGAAAGGGAAGTTCCGTTGAACCACATGTTTTTTGTTACTATTCTGCGGTTGTTGGTTATTACTCCTTCTTTTTCCGTGATGAAATTCTGTGAATGCAGGGGTGTGGCTATCAGGAATATTTTTTCCAGGGGAATACCTGCAACGATAAACATTGCCGCGGCATAGAGTGCCGATAATGATACACATTCTCCTGCTCCTGTCGTGAAATTCTCCTTGTGCCTGAAAGCCGTCATGGCTTCAACGGTTTCGGTTTTCCAGTACGGAATGACATCTGAATTGAATTTGTCAAGTCCGAAATGCTTGCGGATATCTATATCGAAATAGTATTTGTCTCCTTCATAGCCGAACAGTGCATTTGAGCGCCTGAGAACCTCAACATCGAAAAAGTCCCGGAACCGTTCAATTTCCCTTGTCTTGGTCGTAAGTCCCCAGGTTGCCAGATCAAGGTTGAATACGTAGTTGTCGATTATGTATTGCTTTATTCGGTTTACCTTGTAATTGAAGCTCTTTTCCCTGATATCAGCGAACCATGGATCTTCCCTCCATTTCCATATTATGGGCGACATGATGTTTGCCATAACCAGGGGGTAGAATAGTTCGGGAAATATGAATATCTCCATATCGGAGAGGGTGAAGGCCGATGAATATTTTTCAAGGGTCTTCTTGTCGGAAAAATCAATAGTCATTTGAGAATTCATTGGAAAGTTAAAAACCAGGGATCAGAATTTTTCTATTTCTGAAAAGAAAAACTCACTTTCCCTCCGGGCATCTTCTTCACTTTCGGAACCATGTATGGCATTCATTAGAAGGTTTACAGCATACTGCTTCCTTATTGTTCCGGGTTCCGCAAATTCTGGATCGGGATCCCCTATAAGCCTGCTGAACTCCTCAACCGCATTTTCCCTTCTCAGTATCATTGCCACAACCGGGCCGGAACTCATAAATTCCACAAGGCTTTCAAAAACCGGCTCTTCCTGGCAGAAGTTGTAAAAGGCTTCAGCCTGGGGCACTGTCAGAGATGTCATTTTCAATGCCGAAATCTCAAATCCGGCTTCGTTTATCATAGCCAGTATCGGACCTGTTTTGCCCGTTCTTACAGCATTGGGTTTTATAATCGCAAAGGTGAAATCAGCTTCCATATCTGTCTGTTTTGTAATTGAACATCCGCTGTTCCTCTAAAGGAATTATGCTTATCTTTACGCCCTTAAATATTGAGCAGCAAATATGCCGGATTTATCCAAATATACAAAAAGAATATCCGAACATTTTTTGAACTCCGGGAACATTGTACTTATAAGTCACATAAATCCTGACGGTGATGCTGTTGGTTCACAACTGGCGCTGTTTCATTATCTTAAGTCACGCAGCATAAAGGCTGAAATGATTGCTCCGAATAACCTTCAGGAATTTCTCAAATGGATGGAAGGCTCGGAGAAGATAAGGATTTTTATTTCACAAAGGGATAAATGCAGGAACATCATTGAAAAAGCTGACCTGATCGTTATGGTTGATTTCAATCAGCCTGACAGGCTCGGGGAGATGAAAGATATTGTGGTCCGCTCAGGGGCTGTGAAGGTTATTATTGATCATCATCTTAATCCGAGGGGATTTGCCGATATTGAAATATCTGACCCTGCGTTTTCCTCAACTACCGAGCTTGTTCATGAGATAGTCACTCAGATAAACGGGAAGCCCTATTTCACCAGGCCCTATTCGGAAGCAGTGTATGTGGGAATAGTAACCGATACCGGCAATTTCGAACATGGCAGCTATACAAGCAATACCCTGAGGGTTGTGGCTGACCTGCTGGAGAACGGGATTGAAAAAAACAGGATACTGGACCTGCTGTTCAATAATTTTTCAGAAACACGGCTGAGGCTCCAGGGATTTGCCCTTAATGAAAGGATGGCGATCCTCCATGAATACAACACTGCATATATCTGGCTTACCAGGGATGATCTGAATTCATTCAGATATGTGAAAGGCGACACGGAGGGTTTTGTGAACCTGCCATTGTCAATTAAGGGAATAATCTTTTCAGTCTTTTTTGTTGAAAAAGACGGGTTCGTGAAATTATCACTGAGATCAAAGGGAAATTTCCCCGTAAATGAATTTGCCTCCCGCTTCTTTTCAGGCGGAGGACATCTTAATGCTTCGGGCGGCGAATTCAGGGGAACACTCGAAAATTCAATCAGATACTTCAGGAAAGTACTGGAGGAAAATTTCGAAGAGTTTAACGGCAACAATAGTCTCAGATGATATTCAGAGTGTTGATACCTGCCATATTGCTCACAGGCATGTTTTCCTGCGGGCAGGCTCCGGAAAAAACCGGCAGTGGGAACCTTCCGGGCAAAAAGGAAATGGCCGAGCTCAACAGATATCTTATTCAGAAAGACAGGGAAAGAATTGAAAGTTATATTGAAAGAAGGGATCTGAAAATGAATGAAAGTCCTTCCGGCCTGTGGTATCAGCTGAAGGCTGAGGGTGAAGGTGATTTCCTGTCTGATAATGACAGGATCAGAATGGAGTATAATTGTTCACTTATTGACGGGAGGCTTTGCTATTCATCAGATGAAGACGGCATAGAGGAGATTGTGCTTGGCAGGACCGATATACCGGCAGGACTGGCCCAGGGTTTGAAGATGCTTAAGAATGGTGGTGAGGCCATTCTGATCATGCCTCCTCACCTGGCTTTCGGACTGAAGGGGGATGGTAAACGAATTCCTGCCAGATCTGTTATTGTATATGAGATAAAGGTTGAAAGAATGAATAAATGACCGGAGAGAATCCGGATCAGGTTGATGAGAATTAACTAAATACGTGGAAAATATTGAGAAAACAGTAAAAATCTGAGATAATAATAACCATGATTAACATAAATTTATTGAAAATGAGAAAAATACTGGTGTTTATCATGTTAGCGGGCCTGATGGTTCTTAATTCCTGCAGCCTGGCTTCGAAACATGAACAATATGAGCGGGAAGAAAAGCAGAAAATACAGGATTACCTTAATGACAATCCCAATCTGACATTCACATTAAAGGAAAGCGGATTGTATTATATGGACGTATCCGTGGGAGATGGCGGGAGTCCCGCGAAAGGCGATACGGTTTATGTACATTATACCGGCTATTTCCTGGATGGTTACAAGTTTGATTCAAATGCAGGCAAGCCGGCTTACGTTTTTCCCGCAGGAATGGGCTGGGTAATACAGGGTTTTGATGAAGGTATAATGCTGATGAGAAAAGGAGGGAAGGCAAAGCTCCTTTTGCCATCCGGCCTGGCATACGGCAACTCGGGATATTTAATGCCGGCATATACACCCCTGTTGTTTGATGTATCACTGGACAGCATAGTTCCCGGCGTAGGCAAAAGGTAGGAAGATTGCATACTGTGATTATTGCATAATATAAACAGCAGGCCTCCTGTTCAGATCGGGTCTGCTTCTTTTCCATTCCGATACCTTCATCGTTCTGATGAATTCCGTCGGAAGGGTCAGGTCAGCTGCTATGCACAGCAGGGTGTCATTCCTGCAGACACTCAGTATTGTATCAAGCATCCTGTTGTTTCTGTAGGGTGCTTCCATGAAGATCTGGGAATATCCTCTGCCGGCATTCCTTTCAAGTTCCTTTAATTTTGCCGCCCTGTCAGCGGGTTTTACCGGAAGATATCCGTGAAACACGAATTCCTGGCCATTCAGTCCTGACGATACCAGGGCAAGAAGAATAGAGGACGGTCCGGAGAGAGGTACAACACTGATCGTTTTCCTGTGGGCAAGTGCAATGAGCTTTGAACCCGGATCTGCAATGGCGGGCATGCCGGCCTCACTCAGCAGACCCATATCCGAACCGTTCAAAGCCGGGTCGAGATAATTCGCCATGTCTTCATCAGGAGTATGTTCATTAAGTTCAAGGAAACGGGTTTCATCCAGTGGAAAGCCCTTACAGACCAGTTTAAGATACCTTCTGGCACTGCGGATATCCTCAACAACAAAGTATCTGAGACCTTTTGTCGTTTCAATCACCTTGTCGGGAATAACTGCCCTGACATCATTTCCTCCGAGTGTGACCGGAATAAGATATAGTTTGCCTTTCACAAGTGATAAGTTTATCAAATATAACAAAATCCGTGGAGTCGCAAAACCGGATTATGTGGTAAAAAACAGGTTCTGTCAGTTTGTTGTTATTGATTTTTAATATAGGTTTGCCGGTAAATTAATCTGTTGTGAAGATCACTTTCCTGGGAACGGGCACATCACAGGGAGTACCTGTGATTGCCTGTGATTGTAACACATGTTTGTCTGATGATCCGCATGATAAGAGGCTACGGACTTCCCTGCTCCTTGAAAAAAACGGACTGAACCTGCTGTTCGATGCCGGGCCTGATTTCCGGCAGCAGATGCTCAGGGAAAACGTCAGGAAACTGGATGCCATAATCCTTACACATGAGCATAAGGATCATATTGCGGGAATGGATGATGTTAGGGCATTCAATTATAAAAGTCAGGATGCCATAGATATTTATGGGGAAGAACGGGTACTGGAAGCAGTGAAAAGTGAGTTTTCATACGTTTTTGCTGAATACCGCTATCCCGGAATACCCAGAATGAGGCTGAATGCCATAAGTGATCATAGTTTCAGAATAAAGGAAGTGGAAATACTGCCGGTAAGGGTAAGACATCATCATCTGGAAATCTACGGATTCCGTACCGGTGATTTCGCCTATATCACCGATGCCAACTATATCCCCCAGGAAAGCAAGGAAAAACTGATCGGGGTAAAATATCTGGTCATTAATGCATTACGCAAGGAGAAGCATATTTCACATTTCACCCTCAGGGAAGCAATTGATTTTATAAGGGAGATATCTCCAAGAAAGGCTTTTTTAACGCATATAAGTCACCAGATGGGACTTCACAGTGAAGTAAGCAGGGAATTGCCCCCGGGTATTTTCCTGGCTTATGACGGACTGAAATTCGTATGCGATGAATGAATCTAATACTTCTTTTTCTTCTTATAACCCCTTATCAGCTTCTTCTGATAGTTGGGCGAATAGTAATACCTGTTTTTGCCAAGTTGCTGGGGGTTGACCTTTTTTACGGGTTCAGTTCTTTTTTTATGATAGGGATTCTGCTTTGATGAAGCACATCCTGTCATTAAGACAATTGAACCGAATAATACTAAATATTTTAATATTCTGACTATTCCGGACATCCTTTTATCTGAATCAGAAAAGACCGTCCAATATACAACAATTAATTCAAAAAAGCAAATTAAAAGCTTATTATTAAGCTTTTTGGCTCAGTAAACAGGGAGAAAGAAATATTTTTCATACAGGAAAGCATATAATCCGGATATTTTAATGTTTAAATTTTATATTTGAAAATTAGCTGTTTAACAAAACGGAAACCCGAAATCAAGATGCTGAAACATCATTCTCAATATTTGACATTATCAACCGGAAACCATAATATAATTTTATTCCTCCTTCTGTTTTTTCCTTTCTCCCTATATTCCCAGGAGATACGACAGATAGGCGTCGAGGCAACGAGAGGCCTGATAACCGGAAGGGTCTATTTATCTGACAGCACTGTTCTTAATCCTGATATTCCCAGGCCTTTATACAGTTTTCACTGCAACGGGAAATATTATAGTTCCGCAGATCAGCCTGCTGTTAAGACTGATTCCGTATTCTCGCAGATACTTAGAAACAAGCTGAAAATCACCTTTAAAATCCCGGGCTTCTCTGATCCGGACTGGATCTGCGATCTCAGTCTCAGCAATACGGGAAATGACACCCTGAGAATATCCAATGTGGTTCCCTACGGGGAGGACAGGTCTGAAGTGTATATCACGGGTTTCGGGCCTCCCGTTCCGGCCAGGGCATATCTGTTCAGACCCGGGCGCAGGCCTGTTGGTGTGATACTTCCGGAAAATGCATGGGAACTGGGCTATTCTTCGTTTTCAGCCGGAAATCTCTCTGTTTGTGCTCTGGCAAGAAGGACGGGAACAGAGAATGCACTGGCAGGGAGGTATGAAACAATTCTTCCTCCGGGTGCTGCTGTTCACTATAAGGTATATAACGGCCTGTACAGCGGGGAATGGCAGGAGGGGATCCGGACGATGTTCAGGGATAAATATTTGTTTGACCTGGACAGGTTTGATGATTCACTCTATGAAAGAAGTGATCTTGGCTGGATCAGAAACAGTTACCTAATCATTCTTCAGACAGCCTGGGACAGAGAATTTTATGACAGTCAGACCGGTAAATACACCTATCCGGAACTGTTAAAAAAATCGATCGGGGAATTCGGCAGGCTGGATGTTTATGGTTTGGCAGCAACATGGCCCGTACAGGTACTTGACAGGAGGAGCCAGCAGGACATGTACAGGAATCTTCCCGGTGGAATATCACAGCTTCGTAGTTTTGTAAACCTTGGCCGTTCCTATGGTACCAGGTTCTTTGTTGCCTGTAACCCCCTGGAAAAAAGAACGGAAAAAGAGAATCCCCGCAGGGGAATGACTGAGCTTGTCAGGGATCTGGATGCTGACGGGGTCATGCTGGAAACAGGAGCAGGAAGCGGTTTTGAGGGACTGCAGGCAGCTGCAGACAGCATACGCAGCGGTGTGGTTATATATCCGTCCGGTATGGCAGGCGTGAGGGAAATGCAGAAAATTATTTCAGGAAGGGTTCATAATTCCATTTTTTTAAGTCCGGAACTTAATCTCAGCAAGTTTATAAAGCCGGAATATGCAATTTTCAGAGTATGTGATGTGGGAGAGGATGTTCTTCACCGTGAAATAGCAGTATCCTTTTTCAATGGTTATGGCACGGAACTCAATATGTTCCGGCCCGGGGGACGGAATGAGGATTTTACAGCCGACAAGGAATTCCTGGCAGGGACAACCTTTCTTCTGCGACAGAACAATGATGCCTTTACTGACAGGAACTGGACCCCCCTTATTGAAACCGCTGCTGACAATATTTTTGTAAACAGGTGGCATTCGGGAGACAAAACCTTGTATACCGTCCTTAATTTGCGGCCGGAAGGCTATTCCGGCAGGCTGTTCGGGGTATCCGGGAAGAAAGGATATCATTATGTTTCACTCTGGCACCATGAAAACCTGGAGCCCGGGGAAATGAACGGCAGGTTATATGCCGTCGCCAGAACTGATGCATGGCCCTCCGCATGGGCCGGAACCAGAAGGGAGGGTTCCGTTGATTGCATTGCAGAATTTCCGGATATTCTGAAATCCGGGCTGAAAGGAGGTGATTCCTTAAGTATAAATTCACCCGGACGGGGACTGGTCACGGTCTGGAAGGGGAATCCGTCATATAATACGGAAAAGAGGGATCTGAAGCTTACCGGGGATACGACAATAAGCCTGAAGAGTCTTTTCGGGGGATGGTTTGAAGGAAAAATAGTTGTTCAGCTGACTGAAAACAATATCCTGAAGGACGAAAATGTTATCAATGTCAGCGGCGGCAGGCCCTGGCCCGTCAGCCGGATAAACAAATCCGCAGGAGCTGTTTCCGTGCCCTCCGACATGCTTCTTGTCCCTGAAAGCACCTTTACCTTTGACGTAAAGCTGTCGGGTGCTTTTATTCACTGGTCCGGAACCGGCAGCCGGACCGTGACCGTCGACACGTTCCTGATAGACAAATACCCTGTGACAAACGCCCAGTACTATGAATTCATATCAAGGACAGGCTACCGGCCTGCTGATACCACACGCTATCTGAGGCACTGGTCATCAGGAATTTATAAACAGGGACAGGATAAGTACCCTGTTGTATATATCAGTTATGAGGATGCGCAGGCATACGCGCAATGGGCCGGAAAACGGCTTCCTTCGGAAGCTGAGTGGCAGCTGGCTGCCCAGGGAACCGATAAACGGAAATGGCCGTGGGGGAATGAGTTTCATGCCACTTACTGCAATAATGCCTTTGAAAGGCCCACTCCTGTTGATGCCTTTCCCAAAGGACAAAGCCCCTATGGGGTTATGGACATGGTTGGCAATGTGTGGCAGATGACAAACGACATGTACTTTAACGGTTCAAACTATTTCATCATAATACGGGGAGGCAGTTTCCACAATCCCGGATCAGGAAACCGGTATGCATCCGGCGGACCCCAGCCCCTTGACAGGACTCAGATCCTGCTTCGTGTCTCGCCCGGGTTCGAACGCAGTGAAACCCTTGGTTTCAGATGTGTCAGGGATATTGATAAAAAAAGATTCAGACCCGGAAAATAAAAGCCCGCGTATTTAACACGGAAGCTTCCCTGCTCCGTTGCCGATTGCGGGCTGGTAGAAATCGGGAATCAGTCCTGTTATTTCCGTGTAGATCCTGGCCAGTTTTGCCATGAAATCCTTTGTATCCTTTGTTTTTACAATGGAAACGGTACATCCCCCGAATCCTGCCCCGGTCATTCGTGTTCCGATCACCCCGGGAAGTTTTCTTCCTTCATAGACAAGAGTGTCAAGTTCAATACCGGTTACTTCATAATCATCCCTGAGTGAGTCGTGGGAGAGGTTCATCAGTTCCCCGAAGCGGGCAAGGTTATTTCCCTTAAGCACTTTTACGGCTTCCAGAACGCGGTCGTTTTCACTGATTACGTGTTTTGCCCTTTTCAGGACAACAGGATCATGAATATATTCAGGCAGGTGAGGCAGGTCAGTTACATTAAGCTCGCTCAGATTTCTAACAGCCTTGTATGACTGAAGAAGTTCAACCGCCTTTTCACACTCCGACCTTCTTTCATTGTATTTCGAATCGGTCAGTCCACGTTTCTTGTTGGTATTTGTGATTATAAGGGAACATTCTTCCAGAATAACCGGTACGTTTTCGTAATCGAGTGTGTCGCAGTTGAGGAATATGGCATGATCTTTCTTCCCGAATCCAACGGCAAACTGATCCATGATGCCGCAGTTCATTCCCACGAATTCATTCTCTGCTTTCTGGCACATCTTTACCATTTCAAGAGTGCTTAATCCGGCACTGAAAAGTTCATTAAGCGCAACGGCTGTCACCATTTCGATGGATGCCGAGGAGGAAAGGCCTGCGGCATTGGGCACATCACCATAGTAGAGGAGATCCAGACCGGATATATCTATACCCTTTTTGATAAACTCATTCATCACACCGAGAGGATAGTTGATCCAGCTTTTGGCTTTTTTGATGAAAAGGCCATCAACAGCCAGTTCCTCATCTTCATTGAAATTAAGTGTGCTGAGTCTTAATAATTTACTGCCGGTCTTCCTGAGAAGGAGGTAGGTTCCGTAGTTAAGGGCACAGGGTAAAACAAATCCCCCGTTATAATCGGTATGTTCTCCGATAAGATTGACTCTGCCGGGAGAGAAAAAAAGAACAGGCCTGTCGTTCCTGTTCCCGTATTTCTCATAGAATTTTTCTGAGAAATGCCTTTTGTTCATTTTTTATACTTTAAGTTTCTTTTCTATTTCATTTATCTGATTACGGAAATGCTTGTCGGTATCAATGAGGTTGTTTACTGTTTTACAGGCATGAAGGACGGTTGCATGATCCTTGCCTCCTATATGCGATCCTATGCTGGCCAGGGAGGCTTTCGTAAGATTCTTGGAAAAATACATGGAAATCTGACGTGCCTGTACAATTTCCCTTTTCCTGGTTTTTCCCTGGATAAGGTCAACCGGAATCTTGTAATAATCACAGACTATCTTCTGTATATAATCGATGGTGATTTCTTTTCTGGCGGAGCTTACCAGTTTTTCGACCATCATGCGTGCAAGGTCAAGGGTGATTTCCTTGCGGTTGAGGGTTGACTGCGCATAAAGAGAAATCAGCACTGACTCAAGTTCCCTGATATTGTTTGATATGTTGGCTGCAAGGTATTCAAAGATCTCATCCGGAAGTTCAATTCCGTCATTATATGCTTTTTTCTTCAGTATTGCCAGTCTGGTTTCATAGTCGGGTTTCTGAAGATCGGCCTGCAGGCCCCATTTAAACCTTGACAGGAGTCTTTGTTCCATTCCCTGGAGGTCAACCGGCGGCTTGTCGCAGGTAAGGATCAGCTGCTTGCCCGACTGATGGAGATGATTGAATATATGGAAAAAAGTATCCTGGGTTTTTTCCTTTCCGCCAAACTCGTGAACATCGTCAAGGATGAGCACATCAATCATCTGATAAAAATGAAGGAAATCATTTTTGTTGTTGTTTCTTACCGATTCAACAAACTGGGTCTGAAATTTATTGGCATTTACATACAGAACTGTTTTGTCGGGATGCTTCTCCTTTACAAGTATTCCTATTGCCTGGGCGAGATGGGTTTTGCCCAGACCGGAATCCCCGTAGATCATGAGAGGATTGAATGCCGTTCCGCCGGGATTGTTCCCGACGGCAATACCAGCCGAGCGTGCAAGCCTGTTGCATTCCCCTTCCACAAAATTGTTGAAATTGTAATCCGGATTAAGTTTCGGATCAAAATGTAATTTCTTGATACCGGGTATCACAAAAGGATTCTTTATCGAAGTCTGGGTGACATCAAATGGAACCTGCAGCGGTTTGTTGTGAAGATCCGTCTTGTTGCGCGAAGGATATTTTACTGTATAAGGCTTCCCGTCAGAATAACTGGCGTTCTCCATTACAACATTATATTCCAGCTTTGCATCAATTCCGATCTCCCGCCTGAGGGTCTTGCGGAGGATATCAATGTACTGTTCTTCCAGGTACTCGTAAAAAAACGGACTGGGAACCTGAATGGTAAGAATGTTATTCTCCAGTTTAAGAGGCACTATTGGCTCAAACCATGTTTTATAACTGATCGAAGGTATTATATCCCTTATAATTTGCAGACAGTTATTCCAGACATCGTGATGCGTTTTGTTCATTTAGACAGGTTGTTTTATAAGGACGTATTCAAGCTCATTTCGTAAGCAATATTTGTAAAAAAAAAACTTAAAAAAAAAATTATTTTTACTTGATTTTGTCAAAAAGAGTATATGGTTTTATACCTCAGGAACTTAATTTTGTAAAAATATTTTTCTTTCATAAGTTATAGTTAATCAGTCATTTAGACATAGCAATCCCCTCTTGGTAATGCATACCAACCCCTTACAAATACAATATAACAATCAAACGACTGTTAAGCAAAAATGCGGAATATTATCACATGACTTCACATCTATTTCACGGCGATAAGATAGTGCGAATTTTTTAATTTCCGCTCATTCTGACGGAATATTTTTTTTCCCGAACAGAGAAAAATGCACATATCTTTTCGGATGGGCTTTCATATCCTGTAAAAGCAGATTCAGACTTTCCAGGCTCGCTGACAGGTTAGCATACAGTGAATCGTTTGTAAGGAACTGCCCGGCACTTCCTTTGCCCTCATTAAGATTTTCAAGTATCTTCGATGTCTCAGCCAGGCTGGTGCTGAGTGATGCCAGCGATTCATTGAGGCCGGAAGCTTCAACGGTATCGCTTATCGATCTGAGATTGTGTAAGGTACTGCTGATATTGGATGAATTATCTGAAAGTAGCTGTGAGAATGCGGAAAGATTTGCAATGGTATTCTTAAGATCCGCTTCCCTTGTTTTTACTATATTGTTTATACTGCCGGTGGTGCTGCTGAGATTTGCCACAATCCCGTCAATATTGTTTCTGAATTCCGGATCCAGCATTTTACTGACTGCGGCAGAAACAGAGTCCAGGGCAGCCACAAGTGACAACAGTTTATCCTTTACAGGTCCGAATTCCTCTTCTATGCTCACTATTATGGATTTTGAAAGTTTCCCCGGGATGGTATCACCAACCTTGTAAAAACCCGGACCGTCCCCGATACGGAACTGAACCTTCATTCCGGCAATGATTGAAACCGGTACTATTTCGGCAACAGAATTTACAGGAAGCCTGAAATCGTTGCTCACTGAATATTCAACGAGAAGTTTTCCACTTGTACGGTCAAGGAGTCTGACTGCCTGAACGATCCCCACCTTGAAGCCGTTAATCTCTACAGGACTTGATTCGGATAGTCCTCCGATATCATCAAAAACACTATAGTAGTAAGATGTTTTTCTGAAAAAATCCTTTCCTTTAAGGAAGTTGAAAAGCCAGATAAAAACAGCTATAGTCAGCAGTGTTACTGCTCCTACTTTTACTTCGTGTGATATTTTCATTACTGATTTTTGTTTTATTTCTTCCTTTTCAGATCCAGTGCCTGTTGTAAAGGTATTATTTTATTATCTTTCAAAGCAATGACAAATGCATCGGGATATATCTGCTCAATCTGCCTCCTGTACTTTACTGCATCTGCATATTCCGCGAAGCTGCCCGTTGCATATTTATAGCGCTCCTGGGAATGGATTTCAACAATATCGTTAATTCCCCTGAACTGGTCAGGTTTGATTTCAGACCGGGAGGATGCTGATGCAACCTGAACCATGAAAACTATTCCGTCACCCGGGGTGGCAGCTGCAGAATCAGCCGGTGCAGGCGGCTGTGTTTCCTTTGTTTCCTTTTCAGCCATGCTGAAATTGCTCATATTGTCAATGCTGTTAATATAATCCCTGCACGCCCTGAAAATCGCGGAAGCCAGATGCTCCTGTCCTTCATTGGAATTCAGGTATTTCTCCTCGGCAGCATTGGTGATAAACCCTGTTTCAATAAGCACCGCAGGCATGGTGGTGTTGAAAAGAACCCAGAAACCGGCCTGTTTGACCCCTCTGTCATTTCTGTTCGCCCTTTCCCTGAACTGGTTCTGGACTTTCATGGCAAGATCCGTGCTCTGTTTCTGGAAGACATTCTGCATCAGGGTAAAGATTATATAGGATTCTGGTGACTTCGGATCAAATCCCTGATATCTGGTTGAATAGTCATCTTCCAGCAGAATAACCTCGTTTTCCTTCATGGCCACAGCCAGATTGTCTTCATCCTTTGCCAGTCCCATGATGTAGGATTCCGTTCCTGAAACGTTTTTATTCCTGGCCCAGTTTGCGTGTATGGATATAAAAAGATCAGCCTTGTTCCGGTTTGCAATCTGGGGCCTGTCAAGGAGATCAACGGTTGAATCATCATCCCGCGTATATACAACCTGTACATTTTTAAGGTTCTTTTTGAGATATTCCCCGGTTTTTAACGCGATTGCCAGATTGATATTCTTTTCCTGGCTGAAGGAACCAAGGGCTCCGGGGTCCCGTCCGCCATGCCCGGGATCAAGCACAATCACCCATTTCCTTGCTGATTCCGCCAGAGGTCCGGAGGCGGCGCAGGGATTTAAAATGAGAAACAGCAGTAAAACGGTATTACATATATAAAAGGCATGCTGTTTGCCGTTTTTATAAACAGGGCACATTTTTAGTTCGCGTTTTTTTAATAGTTTTACTGCCGACATAATGACGTCACATAAAAACAGTACAAAAATAACATTTAAGTTGTATTTTATTAAAGAAAAGCGGTTACTTGTAGTGTTACTTGTGATGTTCATCACTGTCACTCTTTTCTCACAGGAAAAAAATATCGTCCCTGATTCCCTCATTGTCAGGCCAGACACCCTCCTGACTGATACATTGTACGTCAAAAAAATTTCACCTGAAGCTATTGAGAAACAGGTAACCTACAGGGCTGATGGTTATAAAAGGAATGATCTGATAAAAAAAACATCCACCCTGGTAAAGAATGCAGAAGTCAATTATGACAATATCAGAATCACAGCTGATTCGATAGAGTTCAATATGGATACACGGCAGGTTTTTGCAACAGGTATCAGGGACACGTCGGGGGTGATAACCGGAAAGCCGGTACTGGTAGTCGGATCGGAGACCTATAATGCCGACACGCTTGTGTACAATTTTAAAACAGGCCGGGCCCTGGTGAAGGTGATAGCCACACAGCAGGAAGACGGGCTCTTGCGAAGCAGAATAGCAAAAATGTTTGATGACCAGACAACAAACATTTACCGCAGCACTTACTCCACCTGTGAAGCTGACACTCCCCACTTTTATATTAATCTCCCCAGAGCAAAGGTATATCCCGGGAAAAAAATTATATCCGGTCCGGGAAATCTGGTACTGGAGGGAATACCCCTGCCTCTTTTCCTTCCCTTCGGGTATTTTCCCATACAGACCAAGCGGGTCGCATCGGGAATACTGATGCCAAAGCCGCATTATGAGGACGGAAGAGGTTATGCCCTGACGGATGGCGGATATTATTTTGCGCTCAACAACTATTTCGACCTTACCTTAAAGGGGAATATTTTCACAAACGGTTCCTGGCTCTCCACGGTATCATCTACCTATAATAAAAGGTATAAATTCAGCGGTAATTTTTCATTCACCTACGCGAACAACATAAATGGCCACAAGGGCCTGCCGGATTACAGGAAGCAGGCAAACTACAGCATTGGATGGAGTTTCAACCAGAATCCAAAGGCAAGGCCCGGCTCAACTTTCTCAGCCAGCGTAAACATGAGTTCCAGCGGATTTGACAGAAACAACAGCTACAATATCAATGATCATATAACGACCCAGCGGCAGTCAAGCATCAGCTATTCGAAAACCTGGACGGGTACCCCCTTCAATTTTTCTGCCAGCATGAACCACAGTCAGAATATCCGGGGCAAACATCCCACCGTTAACCTGAACCTTCCCAAGATGAATTTCAACATGTCCAGGATTTATCCCCTCAAAAGCAGACGGCAGGCAGGTCCCGGGAAATGGTACCAGGAACTGTCGTTTTCATATTCTGCAAGGGCTGACAATCAGATATCCACATACGACAGCCTGTTATTCACCAACAAGGTATGGGATAATATGAGAAGCGGGTTTTCACACGAAATACCGGTAAGCTTCCAGCTGAGGCCTTTCAGGAATTTCTCCATAACACCCTCCCTGTCCTACAGCGGTGTGCTTTATACGCAGAAAATCAACAAGACCTGGGATATAAACTACAGGGATCCTGAAACCGGTCAGATCCGGCCGGTTATGGTGAAGGACACTGTGCGCGGATATTTTTACGGTCATTCAATAAATCCGTCCATCGGCGCAGGATACAGTCCGCAGATCTTCGGACTGTTCCAGTTCACCAATCCGGATTCAAGGATAAGGGCTGTCAGGCATGTGATGAAGCCATCGGTAAGTTTCAGCTACATACCCTTTCTGAAAGGCCTGAGCACCGACATGTACAGGCAGGTTCAGTCAGACACCACCGGAAGAATGGAAGAGTATTCAATATTTGAAGGCGGACTATACGGGACACCTTCCCTTGCCAGGAAAAGTGGAAATATTGCTTTCAGTCTTACCAATATACTTGAGGCAAAGGTATTTGAACGCAACGATACAAGCGGAAAACCCAAAAATGTCAAGCTGATTGAGAATTTCGGTATCTCCACTTCCTATAATGTATTTGCTGATTCATTGAACTGGAGCCCTGTCAATATGGTAATGAGGACGACGCTCTTTCAGAACATCAGTATTTCAGCGGGTGGTAATTTTTCTTTTTATGCACTTGACAGCAGGGGCAGGCAGACGGGAAGATTCTATTATACGGATACCAAAAAACCGCTTCGCCTTACCAGTCTGGGGATGAGCCTGGATTTCAGCCTGAGTGACCTGTTAAAAGGGGATGAATCGAAACGCAGGTCAGCCAGCACTTCGCCTGCAGGAAGCCGGATGGCACAGGCAGACTCCCGGATTCCGGCAGGAGGCCCTGCGGCTGACAGCAGGGGAAGGTCGGAAGCTGCTTCCCTGTTTGACGAATACGGATACATGGAATTCGACATTCCCTGGTCAATGAATGTGGCCTACAGCCTTAACTATTCAAAGCTTTTCAGTTCATCACAGCTCACCCAGACGCTGAGATTGAACGGAAACCTCTCACTTACAAAAAAGATGAATGTTACATTCAACAGCGGCTACGATTTTACAAGGAAAGAGATCACAATGACCCAGATTGCCGTAACCAGGGATCTTCATTGCTGGGACATGTCATTCAGCTGGATACCAAACGGCTATGTGAAAATGTGGGAGTTCTCCATAAGGGTAAAGGCAGCTGTCCTTTCCGATCTTAAATACGAGAGGAGAAAGGATTATCATGATAATTTTTAAATGCAGGCGGCATTAATGAATACCGGGATATCAGCAGAAGAAAACACGGGCCCGGGAAACAGAATATGAAAAGCAGAATGAAACAGGCCGAACCGGCAATACGCAAAGCGGAAAAAATGGACCTGAAATGCAGAATATGAAAAGCAGAATGAAACAGGCCGAACCGGCAATACGCAAAGCGGAAAAAATGGACCTGAAATGCAGAATATGAAAAGCATAATGAAAAAGGCCATATTCGCAATACTCAAAGCAGAAAATACGGAAACCTGAAACAGGAATCAGAATAATTGAATATCAGATAAACAGTCAGCAACAATGAAAAGAATCATCAGAACAGCGGAAGCTCCGGCGGCTCTCGGACCATACAGCCAGGCCGTTGAAAAGAAGGGTACTCTTTATGTTTCGGGTCAGATCGGTATTGACCCCTCCACCGGAAAGCTTGTTGAAGGGGGCATACAGGAACAGACAAAACAGATTTTCAAAAATATTGATGCAATACTGAAGGCTGCAGGTTACAGTCCGCAGGATGTTGTTAAATCAACCTGTTTCCTGGATGATATTTCTGATTTTGCAGCCATGAATGAAATATACGGCAGCTATTATACTGAGGATCAGCCTGCCCGTTCTGCTTTTGCCGTTAAGGATCTTCCTGCAGGTGCACTTGTCGAGATTGAGACGATAGCTGTAAAATGATCAGCCTGCCCGTTCTGCTTTTGCCGGGATTGAGACCATAGCCGTAAAGAGATTATCCTTACCGGCAGCCTCTTTCATTTTGCGGGCCCTCTCTGATCAGGGAAGCTTATTCCGCAACAATTTCGAATTCAATATTTATTTTAACCTCCCTGTGGAGCCTGACGACGGCGCTGTAATTACCTATCTCCTTGATCTGGTCCTCGGGAATCGTGATGGACTTGCGGTCAATTTCAAATCCTTTTTCCCTGAGGGCTTCGGCAATCTGAATGGTATTCACGGAACCGAATATCTTTCCTGAAGAACTTGTTTTTGCACCAATAACCAGCTTCAGGCCTTCCATTCTTGTTGCAAGTTCTTCAGCTTCAGCTTTGATTTTTTCTTCCTTATGAGCTCTTTGCTTAAGATTTTCGGCATGCATCTTCTTTGCCGAGGGAGTGGCAGCAATGGCATATCCTTTGGGAATCAAATAATTTCTTCCGTAGCCATCTTTTACATTTACCAGGTCATCCTTCTGACCCAGTTTCGCAATATCCTGCAATAAAATGATTTCCATTCCTTTTCCTCCTTATTTTAACAGATCGGTCACATAGGGGAGCAAAGCAATATGGCGTGCCCTTTTTACAGCCTGTGCAACTTTTCTCTGGTATTTAAGAGATGTGCCGGTTAATCTTCTGGGAAGTATTTTCCCCTGGTCGTTGAGAAACTTTTTGAGGAATTCAGGATCCTTGTAATCAATATACTTTATCCGGTTCTTTTTGAAACGGCAATATTTCTTCTTCTTGATCTCTACAGTGAGAGGGGTTAAATACCTGATTTCTGATTCACTTTTAGCCATGCCTTATTCCTCCATGATTTTAGCTGATTCTTTTTGTTTTCTCTTTTTCTCTGCGTATTCCACAGCAAATTTGTCCATTTTAAAGGTGAGGAATCTGATTATTCTCTCATCTCTTCTGTACTGGACTTCGAGTTTTTCCACAATGCTGCCCGGGCCCCTGAACTCAAGGAGATAATAAAAGCCGGTGGATTTTTTCTGAATAGGATAGGCCAGTTTCTTCAGGCCCCAGTTCTCTTCATGAATGATCTCACCTTCGTTATCGGTGATGATCTTCTTGAATTTCAGTACCGCTTCCTTCATCTGGTTCTCAGACAAAACGGGAGTTGCAATGAAAACGGTTTCATACTGGTTCAACATAATCTGAATAATAGGTTTGTTACTGTTTTTAATGAATTTGGGTCGCAAAAATACAATAATTTTCTCTGGAAAAAAACTATTACGCCTGAAAATATAATTCGATACCCCCGGACACTCCTTATTTAATTATATTTGCACTACTGATAAACCCGTATTAAAAAGCTTTGTTCCTTTATGGAAAACTTTATTGTTTCAGCCAGAAAATACCGTCCAGCAACCTTTGATATGGTTGTCGGCCAGGATGTTATTGTGAATACCCTGAAAAGCGCAATAAAAAATAAGCATCTGACCCATGCCTATCTTTTCTGCGGACCGCGGGGGGTAGGCAAAACCACCTGTGCAAGGATTCTGGCGAAAACGATAAACTGTTTCAATCTGAAGGAAAACGGTGAGGCCTGTGATGAATGTGAATCCTGTATTTCCTTTAACACTCTCAGATCCTTTAATATTCATGAACTGGATGCAGCTTCAAACAATAAGGTGGAAGACATAAGGAGCCTTAATGAACAGGTCCGGATTCCTCCCCAGATAGGAAAATACAGCATTTATATAATAGACGAGGTTCACATGCTGTCTGCAGCTGCATTCAATGCATTCCTGAAGACTCTCGAAGAACCTCCTGCCCATGCCATATTCATCCTTGCAACCACGGAAAAGCATAAGATCATTCCAACAATTCTTTCACGCTGCCAGATCTTTGATTTTAACAGGATCAGAGTGGAAGATATCATTGGGAGGCTTATGTATGTTGCACGGAACGAATCTGTAAGCGCGGAGGAAGAAGCTCTTCATATCATTGCCCAGAAGGCTGACGGTGCCATGAGGGATGCCCTTTCAATCTTTGATCAGATTGTGAGCCTTGGCGGAAAAAATATTACTTACAGGGATGTTATTGAAAACCTGAATGTTCTTGATTACGAATATTATTTTAAAACGGTTGACGGGGCACTCAGAGGGGATTTGTCAACTGTACTTCTGACATTCAATGAGATACTGTCAAAAGGCTTTGATGCCTATAATTTTGTTACAGGACTGAACAGCCATTTCCGTGACCTGCTCGTGAGCAGGGACAAGGTGACCCTGAAGCTTCTGGAAACCACCGAATCTGTACGGCAGAGATATCTTCAGCAAACAGGGGAATGCACTGCGGATTTTCTCTATAAGGCCCTGGAAGCCGGCAGCTACTGTGATATCAATTACAAAAAAAGCAATAATCCCCGGCTCCATGTTGAACTTTTCCTTATCCGCCTGTGCGGACTGACGGAAAACAACAGCGGAGAGCCGGAAAAAAAAAAGCAGCAGGTTAAGCCTGAGGCAGGAGCAGAAGACGACATAGCCCTTCCGTCAAAATCAGAAATAATCCGCAGCGAAGAAACCGGAGGCGCGGCAGATAAGAGAATCACTGCAGCAACTTCACGTGCAACTGCAGAGATAAAGCCTCCCAGGACCTTTTCCATAAAGGATGTGATAACGGAAGCAAAAGCACCGGCTGAGGCAAAATCCGGAAACGTCGGCCGGAGTGGGGCTGATGCAGACGGAGATGATGCGGATTCAGCTGATACGGATGCAGCTGATGCCGGAATTCCTCCGGTGGAACTGACCGAGGATAATTTTGCCATTGTCTGGAAGGAATTCCGGGAAAGCTTCAGCAATGAGGGCCCGCGAATAGCAAGTATGTTGAAATCATTGAAATTCAATCTGGAAGATGATCATACCATCAGGATATACTTTAGCAATGCCAGCCAGAAAGACCTCTTCAATGAAAATTACAGGAAGAGAATTCTGATGCTTCTGAAGAAGAGATTCCTGGAAAATGATATAGATATTGAAACAGTGGTTGATGTTTCAGAAACGAGGGAAACTCCCTATACCGATGAGCAGAAATATAATTATCTGAAAAACAAATATCCTGCTATGAAAGATTTCATCAGGGCATTCAATCTTGATTTCACCTAGTGATCTTATTCAGGAATAACTGAACCTTGTTGAACAGTATCCGCAGATTGATTGTTAATGTTAAAATTTTAAAATGAATTGAAATATGTTAAAGAAAAATGTAGAAGATCTTTGTAACAGACAGGTTGAAAGGGAAGGCTATTCGTCGATACTTTATCTTTCAATGGCCTCATGGGCCGAAGCAAATGGAATGGCAGGCATTGCCGAATGGCTTTATGCCCAGGCTGAAGAAGAAAAAGATCATATGCTCAGGTTTGTAAGGTATATTAATGAACGTGGAGGCAAGGCCGTTATTCCCGCATTCAGTAAACCACCGGAAGATTTCGCGGGTATAGTGGAACTTTTTGATGATGTGCTTAAACATGAACAGTACATCACGGCCAGTATTAATGAGATAGTTGAACTGACCCTGGCTGAGAAGGATTACAGTACCCACAATTTCCTTCAGTGGTTTGTCGCTGAACAGGTGGAAGAAGAATCATCTGCACAGGCAATCGTGGATAAGCTTAAGCTGGGTGGCAGGAATATCCTTTATCAGCTTGACAGGGATATTATGAAACTCAGAGAATCAGAAGATTAACTGATTCCGGATCTTATTGGAGGATTATCCGGGTCAGCAGGGATGGCCCGGAATTATCTCTATTTAACCTGTTGGCGGCCCTTCAGGCATCATTACACTGATGCTTCCGTCATTTCTGTAACCGTACCACCCGCGGTGAGTCTGAATACAGCCCCGCCGCCCGTAAAACCGGAATGGAATTCAAATCCATTATCGGAAAAATAGATTAATTTTGCAGTATATTTTGAAAATCTGTAAGGCTGTTAAAAATGAGCATTGTAAATAAAGTTCTGGGGCTTTTTCTGGGGAATAAGTACGAGAGGGATCTGAAGGAGTTAAGTCCTTATGTTGAAAAGATACATATTGAATTTGAAAAACTTCAGGGTCTGTCAAATGATCAGCTTCGTGACAGGAGTGATGCAATAAGAAATCGGATAAAGGATCATGTAAAGACGGACGAGAATGAGATAGAATCTCTCAGGGAGCAGGCTGAAAGGGAAGAGGATGTGTACAGGAAGGAAGAATTGTATGATGAGATTGACAGGATCGAGAAACGCATCACTGAAAAGCTGGAAGTCTTCCTTGATGAATGCCTGCCTGAGGCTTTTGCCATAGTAAAGGAAACTGCAAAAAGATTCAAGGAGAACAGTGTGCTTGAAGTTACGGCAAGGGAGTATGACCGGAATCTGGCCGCCACGCGGGAATCGATTGTCGTGAAGGGTGATAAGGCATACTGGAACAACAGGTGGATTGCCGGGGGCAATGAGATAACATGGGATATGGTTCATTATGATGTGCAGCTTATCGGAGGGGTGGCGCTGCATAAGGGAAAGATTGCCGAGATGGCCACCGGGGAGGGAAAAACCGTTGTGGCTACCCTGCCTGTGTTCCTTAATGCCCTTGCGGGAAGAGGAGTGCACATAGTGACCGTAAATGATTATCTCTCAAAGAGGGACTCCGAATGGATGGGTCCCATCTATGAATTCCACGGGCTTACGGTTGACTGTATAGATAAGCACCAGCCCAATTCGGCTGAAAGGCGGAATGCCTACAATGCGGATATCACCTTCGGTACAAACAACGAATTCGGATTCGACTACCTGAGGGATAACATGGCAATCAACCCGGAAGACCTTGTTCAGAGAAAGCACCATTACGCAATTGTTGACGAGGTTGACTCAGTCCTTATTGATGATGCCAGAACGCCTCTGATAATTTCAGGTCCTACTGCAAAAAGTGATAACCTGCAGTTCGATGAGCTTAAACCAAAGGTCGAAACACTTGTCAGCGCACAGAAAAAACTGGTTACCCAGATCCTTGCCGATGCAAAAAAACTGATCTCTTCTGAAAAGGAAGAAGACGGAGGCATGCTGCTACTGCGGGCATTCAAGGGACTGCCCAAGAACAATGCCCTGATAAAATTCCTCAGTGAGGAAGGAAACAGGTCTCTTCTGCAGAAAACAGAAAATTTCTACATGCAGAACAACAGCAAGGAAATGCCAAAGGTGACTGATGCTCTTTATTTTATTATTGATGAGAAAGTCAATACGATAGAATTGACTGAAAAAGGCATTGATCTTATTTCAACTTCAGTCGAGGATTCATCCTTCTTCATCCTTCCGGATGTGGGATCAAAAATTGCAGATCTCGAGAAATCAGATCTGGATGAGAGGGAAAAACTGAAAAAAAAGGATGAGCTGCTTCAGGACTATTCCGTCAAGTCGGAAAGGGTTCACACCATGACACAGCTTCTGAAGGCCTATACTCTCTTTGACAGGGATATTGAATATGTGGTCATGGACAACAAGGTAAAGATCGTGGATGAGCAGACAGGGAGGATACTGGAGGGAAGGCGCTATTCCGACGGCCTGCACCAGGCTATTGAAGCCAAGGAAAACGTAAAGGTTGAGGCATCAACCCAGACCTATGCCACCATTACTCTCCAGAACTATTTCAGAATGTATCACAAGCTTGCCGGTATGACGGGTACGGCAGAAACGGAGGCCGGAGAATTCTGGAATATCTACAAGCTTGATGTGGTGGTTATCCCCACAAACAAACCGGTCATCCGGGCAGACCGTGAGGATATAATCTACAAGACCAAAAGGGAAAAATACAATGCGGTTATTGATGAGATAATTTCTCTTAACCGCCAGGGAAGGCCCGTCCTGGTCGGAACAACATCTGTTGAAATATCCGAATTGCTGAGCAGAATGCTCAAGATGAAAGGACTGAAGCATAATGTTCTTAATGCAAAGCTTCATCAGCGTGAGGCAGAGATAGTAGCAGAGGCAGGCAAGACCGGAACCATAACCATTGCCACCAATATGGCCGGAAGGGGTACGGATATCAAGCTGACCGATGAGGTGAAAAAGGCGGGAGGCCTGGCAATCATAGGTACGGAAAGGCATGAGTCGAGAAGGGTTGACAGGCAGCTTCGCGGACGTTCGGGAAGACAGGGCGACCCGGGATCGTCACAGTTCTTTGTTTCCCTGGAGGATGAACTGATGAGGCTCTTCGGTTCCGAAAGGATTGCCGGTATAATGGATAAGCTCGGACTCAAGGACGGGGAAATGATTCAGCATCCCATGATTACCAGGTCAATCGAGAGGGCACAGAAAAAAGTGGAGGAAAACAACTTTGGCATCCGCAAAAGGCTTCTTGAATATGACGATGTTATGAACTCCCAGCGGGAGGTGATTTATAAAAAAAGAAGGCATGCGCTGCTGGGGGAGAGGCTCAGCGTGGATGTCGCCAACATGATGTATGACGTTACCGAGCATCTGGTGGAGTCATATCAGGAGGATGGAGATTTTGAAGGCTTTGATTTTGATCTTATCCGTTCATTCTCACTAGATTCTCCTGTTTCATCCCAGGAGTTTCTAAAAACTGAAGCAGGGGTGGTGATCGACAAGGTATATGCCAAGGTTCTCGATACATACAAGCGAAAGGAAGAACTGATTTCGCGCCAGGCCTATCCCGTGCTGAAGGACGTCTATGACCGGATGGCACACGTGTATGAGAACGTGGTTGTACCGATCTCGGATGGCATCAGGGTGTTCCAGGTGGTAACCAATCTTAAGGCAACAGCCGAATCGGAGGGGAAGGAATTATCAAAAGCCTATGAAAAGACCGTCGTACTGGCTACAATTGATGATGCCTGGAAGGAGCACCTGCGTGAGATGGATGAACTGAAGCAGTCCGTACAGGCTGCAACCTATGAGCAGAAAGATCCGCTGCTTATATACAAGTTCGAATCCTTTGAGCTTTTCAAAGCCATGATAAACAAGGTGAACAAGGATGTTGTCAGTACTCTCATGAAAGGCCATATACCCACTCAGGATCCTGATCAGGTAAAAGAAGCCAGGCAGCAGAGGCGGCAGGTGGATAATCTCAGGGCATCAAAAAGTGATTTTTCACAATATGGTTCCGGACCCGGTGGCGGACCGGACAGAGACCAGAAAACAGAACCGGTAAGGGTTGAAAAGAAAGTAGGAAGAAACGATCCCTGTCCCTGCGGCAGCGGCAAAAAGTACAAACACTGCCATGGTCAGCAGCAGGCAGTTGCTCCCGGTCAAAGTGCAAGGATATAAATGAAATGAAAGTAAGCAGCTGACTGAAGGATAATCAGCGCAGGCTTTCCGCGGCTTTCTGTATGCGTGTCATAATATTTTTGCTGACCGGCACAAGCGGGAGCCTTAAATTATTCCTGCACAGGTTCAATACTGACAGAAATGCCTTTATACCTGAAGGGTTTCCGTCGGCAAACAGCAAATCAATAATTTCCAGAAATCTGAATTGTATTTCCCGGGCCTGCCTGTAATTGTTTTTCAGTGCATGATTAACCATTTCACTCCACTGTGCCGGCCAGGCATTGGCAAGAACTGAGATTACCCCGGCACCGCCGGCTGCTATGATTGGCAGGGTAAACAGATCATCGCCCGAGATTACAAGGAAATTTTCCGGTTTTCCCCTGATTATTCTCATTATCTGTGCCATGTCGCCTGATGCTTCCTTTATGCCGACTATATTGTCGCATTCATGTGCCAGGCTGAGAGTGGTATCCGATGATATGTTGCAGCTGGTCCTGCCGGGAACGTTGTATATTATCACAGGCAGCGGACTGCAGGTGGCAATTTCCTTGAAATGCTGAAACAATCCTCTCTGCCCCGGCTTGTTGTAATATGGCGCCACTGACAGTATCCCGTCAACTCCCGTGAGATCAAGCTCCTTCAGACTATTGATTATTTCCTGTGTATTGTTTCCCCCTATTCCTGCAACAAGAGGTACCCTCCCGTCTATGGACTCCGTAACAAACGACAGGACTGCCTGTTTCTCATCCTTTGTCAGGGTTGAGGCTTCACCTGTTGTTCCCATGGCAACAATGTAATTGACACCACCGCCTATAACGTGATCTATTACACGCCCCAGCGCGGAGAAATCAATGCTGCTGTCATTTTTGAAGGGAGTTACGATTGCAACGCCGGTACCTTTGAATTTCTTCATAATATATTATTTTTCAACTTGTTCAGGTGATTTTGATTTCATCATTTCAAGATAATGCATAACGTGTTCAAGATAGTTATCTATCCTGACCGGCCTTTTCAGTTCAATCATGACATCAAATATCGGATTCCTTATCCCCGGATCCCATAATCCGACCTTTAAACCCGCTGCAGACAGGGTGGAGACATAGTAAAGAGGAAATTTCCTGTCGAAATTGATATCAATAAGAACGTCAAACCTTGTTTTTATGAATGTGGCTGCTTCAACTGAATAGGCAGGCTTGTAAAAGAAATCAAGTTCCGGTGTCCTGATGCATGACAGAAACTTGACGGCAGTGAGATTTACAGGGAGATCCTTGCCTGAATAAAAGCCAAGTATCTTGACTCTTATGTCCTTTTCATTCATCTGGCGGTGGAATTTCGACAAAACGGCAAATTCTTCATTGTTTGACGCATCCCATACTATCCCTATCTTTTTTACGCTTTCTATATTCGAGTAATGGACCTTACGCTTGGACCTTGACCCTTTTCTGTCCAGGATGTATACCCCGACCTTCTGTCTGAATTCTCCCAATAGTACCATATTGCAAACCTAAGTGTTTTTTTTTATCCTGCAGGAGATTTTTTTATTCTTCACCGATTAATTCCAGAAATTCCTCCTCACTGATCAGGGGAATTCCAAGGGATTCAGCCTTTTCTCTTTTTGAGGGCCCCATGTTTTCTCCGGCCAGGATGAATGAAGTGTTCGACGACGGGGAAGAAACATTTTTCCCTCCCCTTTTTTCGATTATCTCCCTGTATTCATCACGGCTGTGCCGGTGGAATACTCCTGAAATAACAATTGATTTCCCGGCAAGGACCGCCTCTTTTTTTCCTTCCTTCATTCCTTCCTTTCTCCCTTCCTCAGTTTCGTGTTCTTCCTGATCTTCTTCCTTCCTTTCTTCCTTCCTTTCTTCCCTGAGATTCAGTCCGTAAGATTTCAGTCTCCGGATTATCTCAATATTCTCTTCATCCCTGAAATATGAAATGATGCTGGAGGCAATCCTCGGACCGATTTCCCTGATACCTGTCAGCCTTTCAAAATCAGCATTCATCAGCTCATCAACAGATCTGAAATTTCTGGCAATAGTCCTTGCAGTTGTTTCTCCGACATGCCTGATACCCAGTGCAAAAATCACACGGCTATATGGAATCCCTGCAGACTCCCTGATACTGTTGATAATGTTCCGGGCCGATTTTTCCCCGAGGCGCTCAAGGGGTACAAGCTGTTCAGTTCTTAGTTCATACAGATCTGCAAAATTTCTTATCAGTCCTTCTTTGAACAGCAGGTCAACGGTTTCCGTGCCGAGTCCCTCGATGGCCATTGCCCTGCGGCTGATAAAATGCTCTATCCTTCCGGTGATCTGGGGAGGGCAGTGAAGATAGTTCGGACAGAAATGATTTGCTTCTCCCTCGTTCCTTTCCAGGGGAGTTCCGCATTCCGGACACCTGGTGATGAAGCTGACTTTTATATTGTTTTCATCTCTCTCCGACAGGTCCACACCCGTTATTTTCGGTATTATTTCCCCGCCTTTCTCAACGTAAACCATATCATTTATATGCAGGTCAAGTATTCCGATCTGGTCGGCATTGTGCAGAGATGCTCTTCGTACTGTGGATCCGGCAAGAAATACGGGATCAAGGTTGGCCACAGGGGTTACTGTTCCTGTCCTTCCCACCTGGAAAGATACTGAGAGCAGTCTGGTGGTAACCTGTTCTGCCCTGAACTTGAAAGCGGCTGCCCACCTGGGGGATTTGGCGGTGAATCCGGCTTCCTGCTGAAGGGCAAGGGAGTTGACCTTGATCACCACGCCATCAATATCATATATCAGTTTTTTTCTGTCTTCATCCCATTTTTTAACAAAATCCATTATTTCAGCAGCATTCCGGCAGATGCTTATTCCCTCAGAAATCCTGAAACCCCATTCCTCTGCCTGTTTCAGGTTTTTATAATGGGTTTCATGCGGGATATCCTCACCTAAAAGAAAATAGAACATGCAGTCAAGACGGCGTGAGGCAACAATCTTGGGGTCAAGAAGCTTAAGAGTGCCGGAAGCTGCATTCCTGGGATTGGCAAAAGCCGGCAGGCCGTCCTGTATCCTTTCCCTGTTCAGTCTGTCAAAAACTGGTCTGGACATCAGTATCTCACCCCTAATCACAAAGTCGGGAGGAATATTGCTGCCTGAAACCCTGAGAGGAATGCTCTTGATGGTTCTGACATTCCTGGTGACATCATCCCCCGCGTTGCCGTCACCCCGGGTCAGGGCCATGTACAGGCTGTTATTCCTGTAGTTCAGACTTACCGATACCCCGTCAAATTTAAGCTCGCAGACATATTCAACCGGTCCTCCTGCCGTTTTCTCAATCCTGTCGCAAAATGCCTTCAGTTCTTCCTCATTATAAATATTCCCCAGGGAAAGCATGGGATATTTATGTTCATACTGCCTGAATTCCGGTGTGAGGTCGCTGCCCACCCTCTGGGTGGGGGAATCGGGGGTAATGAGATCGGGATATTCCTTTTCAAGGGCTTCAAGTTCATTCATCAGCTGATCGAACTCATAGTCGGAAATCAGCGGATTGCTCAATACATAATAACTGTGATTGTGAGTTTCAATTTCCCTTCGCAGTTTTTCTATCCTTTCTCCTGCTTCTGTCCGGTCCATATTGTGTGTTTCTGTTGAGAGTCTGTTTTTATTTTTACGACCAGACGCCGTGAATTTCCCTTCCGCATTTGCTGCATCTGCCTTTCCTGATATCATTCGAGACGATTCTGAATCCCTGCCTCAGAATCAGGCGGGTACCGCATCCGGGGCAAATGGTGTTTGCCTGTTCGCTTCCCGGAACATTTCCGGTGTATATATATTTCATACCTTCCTGCCTTGCAATCCCTGCTGCCTCATTCAGAAACTCCACCGGGGTGGGAGGGAGCTGGTCAAGCTTGTAAATCGGATAGAACCTGGTGAAATGAACGGGAGTATCCCTGAATCCGCCTTCACTCAGCCATTTGCACATTGCAGCTATTTCATCTGCCTTGTCTGTCCACGTAGGCACGATCAGACAGGTTATTTCCAGCCATACACCGGAATCGCGGTAAATCAGAAGCGAATCAAGAACGGGCTGCAGTTTTCCTCCTGTCAGTTTCATATATGTGCTGTCATTGAATGACTTGAGATCGATATTGGCCGCATCCAGAACAGTGCATAGCTTTTTCAGCGGTTCGGGATTTACATAACCGTTTGAAACGGCAACATTTTTAATCCCCGCTCTTTTTGCCAGTACCGAGGTCTCATACATGTATTCATAAAACGAAGTGGGTTCTGAATATGTATAGGCTATGGAGCGGCAGTTGTTTTTCAGGGCTTCCTCAACCACTCTTTCCGGCATGAGATCATAGTTCCTGGTTTTGTCGGGCCTGGTCTGGGAGATGGACCAGTTCTGGCAGTTGAGACAGGCAAGGTTGCAGCCGGCAGTTGCAATGGAGAAGATTCTCGTACCGGGATGGAAGTGGTACAGGGGTTTCTTTTCCATCGGATCGATATTGATGGCACACGGATTGCCGAAAGCCATTGTATAAAGTCTGGATTTCCTTACAGTACGGTTGTTGCACCTGCTTATCTCGCCATCTTTCAGAATGCATCCGTTGGGACATAACAGGCACATTACACCCCTTGGAGTTTCTTCCTGGAACATTGCCAGTCTTCCCGCCGTTCCCTGTACCTCCGCTTCCGGAGCAGCGTTCAGCGGAAAGCGGGGCATCGCCACCACACCTGCCGACAGGGCCAGGCATTTCCTGATAAATTCTCTCTTGCTCCTGTTAAATTCATTGCTCGCCATATCGCCTCCTTTGTGTAATGCTGTAATATAACAATTATTTGATCTTGTTACCTCCAAAAATGATTCCTGTTAGTATAAGTCCCGAAAGAAAAATTATTGTCGTCACTATTCCAAAAACCGGAACCATTATGGCCGAGACAAGGATGAATCCTACAGCCGAACCGGCCAGGTCGGCGCTGTATACCGATGATGATAACGATCCTTCACTGTCATGTATTGTAAGAATCCTGAACAGATGACCTGTTATGAAAGACGGGGGAAAAACAGCTGCCATGATGAGAATGATTCCTGCCGTGCCTGTTACTGTCAGCAGGGGCCTGACGCATAGTGCAAAGAGGATGTAATAGATTATCAGCACCATTGACAGTGTCCTGGCCGGAAAAGGACCGGCCGCTATTCGCCGTATTCCCGAACCCGCGGCAAGTCCCGTCATCAGGGAGGCAATTACTGTGCCCGTAAACTGATACATATTGCCTATGGTAATTTGCAGAATCAGCAGTATAATAATCTCAAAACCTGCAAGTGAGGATGCCGTGAAGTACATCAGGATATTTTTCCTGCGTATGGTCAGAAGCGACAGTGCGAATATGGCGGCTGAAACCGCGATGGCCAGGGCCTTCGCATGAGGATAGCGTGAAAGATTGTATGACTGGTAATAAAAACATGCTATCGGTGAGGCTGACCGGTTCTGCCTGACATTTGCATCCAGCACCGACAGCAGTTCGTCCGATTTTAGCTCAATAAGATCGTCGTACAGGAAATCAGGTCCCACATAGATATTGGAGATTTGTTTTTCTTCCGTCATCCGGGAAAACGATACAGGGAACGCCGAGTCGGAAGAAATAAAATGAAGCTTGTGTCCTGCAACGGGTCGGACGTATCTGAAAATTTCCCTCATGCTGTTGAATACCGATGAGTAAAGCAGGACAGATTCCCTGTTCAGGTAAAAGTCATAACTGCCCGGGGAACACATGAAAATGCCGCCAGGGTTTAGTCTGTCCCTGATCTGTGCGAAGAACTCACTTGTGTAATATCTGTTCAGAGCCAGTGTTGATGGAGGGGGCAGCAGGACAATGGCCACATCAAACTTTTCTCCTGTTTCCCTGATATATCTGAAGGCATCCCTCATTTCAATACCGATGCTGAAACTGTATGCATCTGTATTGACCTGTGTCATTTCAATAAGACCGGGATCATTTTCGACATAAATTACTTTTTCAGGGCTGTATTTTGCAAGCTCTTCCAAAGATGAAGCAAGATTGCCTGAAACCAGCAGTATCTTTTGCGGATTCTTTGCCGGAAGAAGGGCATAGTGAATATTTTCCTCCCTTTCCACGGCATCTTCAGAATATGAAAGAAGCCTCTGGTTGTAATACATGCTTACCTCTCCGCCATATAGCCCTTTGGTAATATTCCCGTAAGGCGTGTCCTTTGTTACTGAAACCCTGATCCCGGGCATCATCAGCTGCCTCAGCACGGTACCGGGTCCGGCCATCAGTGCTGCCGCCGCAATTACTGCAAAAAGGGATTTGATCAGATAGTCTGAGAGGCTTCCGGCGGGAAAATATGAAAGAACAGCCCAGGCTGCTGCGGAAACGAGAATAACAACCAGTATCTGTCCGGTATTCAGCAGACCGGATGTCAGGACGGAAAGAATGATTCCTGCGAGAATGCCTCCGGTTGTCTCTATTGAAAAAGATTTTCCGGGTACAAAATCATCCCTTGTCCTGGCAGCCGATAACAGTTTTATGAATATGTATCCTGATGCCAGGCAGAAGGGCATCAGCATAATGAAAGTAATGACAAGGCTTTTCAGAAAGTCCGGTGTTTCCCCGGGTCCGGTCATTATCCTTGTCAGTGTCACAAGGAGCAGCAGCGACAGGAGGGGGCTCAGGGAAAAGAGAAGGCTGATCGTGCGGAGGTTGCTGAAGCGGGATCTGCCGGCCAGCACGGAACCGGCTGCAGAAGCTGTAAGCCATGATCCGAGAAAGACACCTGTGATAAGTTCATATCCGCCGGTAAGGTTCATTATCTCCCGCATCAGCAGGAGCTGAACGGAGGTGCTTACAAAGCCTACAATGAACAGATTTACGCTGATATTCCGGTGGTTCTCACTGTGTTTGCGGAAATGCATTGATTCAGTTGCTCTTTTCTTCGAGGACCAGGCCTTCATAAATAAATATTTCCGCATCCTTCCAGCCGTCCCAGCCCAGTCCGGCCTTTTCCCTTGAGGTGTATCCAAGGAATTCTTCCACGTTCCATCCCTGTTCCGTTGCCACCTGGGGAAGCATTGTGCCGGAATGCATATCTTTCCTGATATAGATACCGTGTTTTCCGAGAATTATCTCATCAATGTTTTTTATTTTTTTCAGGGGACCAAGAACAGTGATTTCCAGGTCGCATTTTTCAAATTCCTCGGATGTGAGGGGGCTGAACCTCGGATCTTCAAATGCCGAGGAAACGGCAGAGGACCTGACCACTTCATAAAGAGGATCCGATGAGGTGAAACGTCCTATGCAGCCTCTTAGCTTTCCGTCGATCCTGATGGTTACGAAAGCACCCAGTGGCTGCTTCAGGGCGGCGGTAGCTCCGGACGGATTCGGCAGTGAGGCCTTTTTCCCTTCTGCCAGTACACTTTTAATATTGTTTCTGGCAATACTGAAAAGCTCACGGATTTCACCTTCGGTAAAAGAGAAATCACTTTCCGTTCTTGCCGAAGTTCCGGGGTTATTGCCTTTTTCAACAAGTGCTATTGCATGATAGCCCACAACCCCGTCCTTGTCGCCATATGGTGAATCACCCGAATTGCAGTAATCAATTCTTCTGAACTCAAGATTCTTATCCGCCTCTGCAAGATACAGAAGTACAAGTCCTGATGTATGGCCGCACATACTTGTGGATAATCCCCTTATGTTTTTTGCAGAATTCTTCCTCAGTGTTTCAAGAAAAATCCCGGGATCGCCCGATATCAGTCCTTCAGCCGTGAGATCATCGATGATATTGGCATCCCTGTAGGAAGGGTAATGTGAAAAATCGCTGCTGATTATAAACAGGTTATCCGGTGTAAACCAGGGTCTCAGGGCATTGGCAATCTGCCTTAGCGTATTGTTGTTCCTGCTTCCGATTATTATCGGCACAATTTTGGGCTGAGTGCTGAAGTAATACTGTATCAGGGGTATCTGCACCTCAATACTGTGTTCCTGATCATGTGCGGTAAGAGGGAAATTGAAAACCCTGTGTTCTTTTCTCAGCCTGTTTGCAATATCCCTGTTCACTATGGCTTTACCGAACGGCGTGACATAATCGCCCGCATAATATGCTGAAGCGCCGTCAAATGCCATTACATGACTGGTTCCGATGATAAATATATTGTCATAGCTGTGATCTTCCGGAATGGTGGAAAGAGCCGATGCGGCAATCCTGCCGGAAAAAACATAACCGGCATGGGGGGTGATCAATGCCCTGACCTTCTGGTTTCCGGGCGTCTTTTTGCATTTGGCAAAAAGATCGGAAACATCCCTGTTGAGTGATTCTTTTCCGGCGGGATAGAATCTTCCTGCAGCAACAGGTTGTCGGTCAATAAGTTTACTTTGAGAATTGAGATCCATGGCAAATATCATAATGATGAGGAGTGCTAATGTGTTACGCATAGCTGTAATTAATTTGGCGTAATAAAGTTAGGCCAAATAATTGAAAAAAAGATATCTGAACAGGTTTGTTGCCGGGTCCTATACGAGGACCATTGATTCCTTGATGATTTCCCCCTTTTCGTCTGTGCCGTAAATTTTTATGCCCAGGCTGATTGAGGGAGTGCCTATCATATCAAGGACGGGACTCAGGGCATCCCTGATGTCGTCTGCCTCCATGGTGTCAAATTCCTCAATGTCAAAATAGAGATGTATCAGCAGGGTATTTTCCGATTCATTCATTCCGCAGAGGACCTTGACTATCTTGGCAATCCAGATAACTGATGCGGTATTGAAATACTCGATATTCAGCCGCAGGTTGGTTGTTTTTCTGGGAGTCTTGGCATATTGCTGAACCCAGTTGAGAAGACTTTCATAAATCTTTGCAGGATTTTCCGGTATGGATCTCCCTGAAAAAATCAGTTCTCCGGTCAGAGGGTTAAAGTCAACATGTGGTGTCTTGGCAGTTGATTCTATGTAAACATTCTTCAATTCCACCTGACAATGCTGATATAAATATTATTGTGATTTAAACCTTACCAAAAATAGTATATCTTTTATATTATTTCCATAGGAAGCGCTTAAACTTTATCAAAAAAATGGCAGGAGTTATCAAATATTATCAACTTTTGATGTAAGCCGGACAGAAGTGTTGCCTGAAATTGGTCCGTATTTGTATATTCTCATTCTTTTTTAATACTATCTTTGTCAGCTGAAAATGAAACGGGGAAATTCAGATGGAGATCATATTAAAGTCAAGAATAACAGAGGGCTTAAGAATTCTCTACAACAGTGAGGTGAGCGATGATCTTGTACAGATTCATGAAACAAGAAAGGAATTCATTGGTGACTTCACGCTGGTTGTATTTCCTCTTTTGCGCTTTTCCAAGAATACTCCGGAAAAAACAGGTGAGACTATCGGCAGATACCTGATGGATACTTTTCCTTCCGTCACGGGTTTCAATGTGATAAAGGGCTTCCTGAATCTTGAAATATCCCCGTCATGGTGGATCAGCTGTTTCGGCGGCATGCTCGCCGGGGATGATCTTCTGGGAAAATGCAGGTCAGATGATCCGGAAACCATCCTGATCGAGTATTCATCGCCCAATACAAACAAACCACTGCATCTGGGACATATACGGAATAATCTTCTCGGGTTTTCACTTTACAGGATTCTCAGTGCCTGCGGACACAGGGTGATAAAGACAAATATCGTCAATGACCGCGGCATACATATCTGTAAATCGATGCTGGCCTGGCAGAAATACGGAAAAGGGGAGACCCCCGCCAAATCAGGCATAAAAGGTGATCACCTGGTAGGTAAATATTATGTTCTTTTCGAGAGGGAGTACAGGAAACAGGCAGATGTTCTCATTGCTGACGGCATGGATCCTGTGGAAGCCAAGAACAATGCACCGCTTCTGAAGGAAGCAAGGGAGATGCTTGTGAAATGGGAGGCCGGAGATCCGGAAACGATGGAGTTGTGGAACATGATGAATTCATGGGTATACGAAGGATTCAACGAAACCTACAGGAAGCTGGGTGTGGATTTTGATAAGATTTATTATGAATCCGATACCTACAAGACCGGTCGGGATATAATCTATAATGCACTGCAGGAAGGACTTCTGCATGAAAATGGCGATAGTTCAATCTGGGCCGACCTGACTGACGAGGGCCTTGATCAGAAACTGCTTCTGAGATCCGACGGCACCGCTGTTTACATGACACAGGACATAGGGACTGCTGTGCTGAGGCATGAAGAATTCGGCTTCGACAGATGCATTTATGTGGTTGGAAATGAACAGAATTATCATTTTCAGGTTCTTAAGGCCATTTTGAAAAAGATGAACTATACCTGGTCCGAAGGCCTGTACCATTTTTCATACGGAATGGTTGAACTGCCCGAGGGCAGAATGAAGTCAAGGGAGGGGGTGATTGTTGATGCGGATGATCTTATTGCTGAAATGATTGAGACTGCACGGGAAGTATCCCTCGAACTTGGCAAATTGTCTGATTTTCCCGGGAATGAAAAGGGGGAAATTTACAGGAAAATCGGTCTTGCTGCCCTGAAATATTTTATCCTGAAAGTTGATCCGAAAAAGAACATGACATTCAATCCGGCTGAATCTATCGATTTCAACGGCAATACAGGACCTTTTATACAATACACATACGCAAGGATCAGATCGGTTTTCAGAAAGGCGGAAGAGGCCGGAATCACCTTCAGCAGGAATATCAGCCTGACGGTCGGTGCAGGAGCAAAGGAGATACAGCTTATTAAGCTGCTCAGAAGGTTTGCCTTCACCGTTACCGAAGCAGCAAAAACCTACAGCCCTGCCCTTATTGCCAACTATTGCTATGACCTGGCCAGGGAATACAATCAGTTCTATCATGATTTTACTATACTTGGGGAGACCGACCAGACGGTACGTGATCTCCGGATGGGTCTGTCGGAAATAACCGGGAAGGTGTTGAGCACAGGCATGCTGCTCCTGGGAATTGAAATGCCTGAGAGGATGTGAAAAAGAAAAAACAGAATGCTTATTTAATATGTTTGAGAATCTTAGTGAACGGCTTGACAAGTCCTTCAAGATACTGAAGGGGCAGGGAAGAATTTCCGAGATCAATGTTGCGGAAACGCTGAAGGATGTTCGCAGGGCACTTCTCGATGCTGATGTCAATTTCAGGACTGCCAAGCAATTTACCGATAGCGTAAAGGCCAAGGCTCTGGGGCAGGAGGTTCTGAGGGCAGTGAATCCCTCACAGATGATGGTAAAGATTGTCCATGATGAACTGACGCTCCTGATGGGAGGCGAGAAGACGGACATAAATATCAGGATCAATCCTTCCGTCATCCTTATTGCCGGATTGCAGGGATCGGGAAAAACAACCTTCAGCGGGAAGCTTGCAAGGTGGGTAAAGACTAAACGGAGCAAGAACCCCTTGCTTGTGGCAGGTGACGTTTACAGGCCTGCCGCCATTGAACAGCTGAAGGTTATCGGGTCGCAGACAGAGGTTCCGGTTTATTCCGAGGAAGGAAACATGAATCCCGTGAATATAGCAAGGAATGCCATTAAAGAAGCAAAAAGGAACGGGAATGATGTGGTGATCATTGACACGGCAGGCCGCCTGGCCATAGATGAGGAAATGATGAATGAGATATCGGCGATACGGGATGCCGTCACTCCTCATGAGATCCTTTTTGTAGTTGATGCAATGACGGGTCAGGATGCGGTGAATACTGCAAGGGAATTCAATGACAGACTTGATTTTGACGGCGTTGTTCTTACGAAACTGGACGGTGACACGCGCGGAGGTGCAGCCCTGTCAATCCGTTCCGTGGTTAACAAGCCGGTCAAGTTTGTCAGTTCGGGTGAAAAAATGGATGCAATCGATATCTTCTACCCCGAACGTATGGCCGACAGGATACTGGGGATGGGTGATATTGTATCCTTTGTTGAAAAGGCCCAGGAACAGTTTGACGCTGAGGAAGCCAGGAAGCTGCAGAAGAAGATTGCAAGGGATCAGTTTGATTTCAATGATTTTATAAATCAGATCCAGCAGATCAAGAAAATGGGAAATGTAAAGGATCTTATGGCCATGATTCCGGGAGTCGGGAAGGCGGTAAAGGATCTGGATATTGATGACAACGCCTTCAGAAGTATTGAGGCCATCATACGGAGCATGACTCCCGAGGAACGGCAAAACCCGCAGGTTCTCAATGGCAGCAGGAGGAAGAGAATAGCCCTTGGAAGCGGCACCACCGTTCAGGATGTAAACAGGCTTGTGAAACAATTTGACGAAACACGGAGGATGATGAAGATGGTGTCGAAGGGCGGAAATCCGGCCGGTCTTGCAGGAAGGAAATAACACAGACAACACTATGTATACACTTATCGACGGTAAAAAGACAGCAGCTGATATCAGGCGGGAAATAGCCGCTGAAGTTGCGGATATCAGAAAGAGCGGCGGCAGGGTTCCGCACCTGGCAGCCATACTTGTCGGAAACAATCCTTCAAGTGAAACCTATGTGGCCAACAAGGTAAAAGATTGTGAAGAAGTGGGATTCGGGTCAACACTTATCCGTTTTGATGAAAAAACCGGGGAAAAGGCACTGATTGAAAAGATCAGGGAGCTCAACGAAGATGACAGTGTGGACGGATTTATCGTCCAGCTTCCTCTTCCGGCACATATATCCGAAGAACGGGTGATTGAGGCCATAGATCCGGAAAAGGATGCCGACGGATTTCATCCGGTGAATATAGGACGGATGGTGATAGGGGCTCCCGGGTTTCTTCCTGCGACACCCTATGGCATAGTTGAGCTTATTAAGCGTTACAACATCACTACATCAGGCAGCAACTGTGTTGTGATAGGGCGAAGCAACATTGTCGGCAGACCGGTAAGCATACTGCTTTCCCGCAAGGGAATGGATGCAACAGTAACGGTTGTTCACAGCCGTACGCGTAATATCGGCGAAATAGTAAAGTCGGCCGACATCATCATAGCTGCAATCGGTTCACCGGATTTTGTAAAAGCTGATATGGTAAAGGAGGGCGCTGTGGTTATAGATGTGGGAACCACGAGGATAGCTGCTCCGGATACAAAATCAGGATGGCGGCTTGCCGGGGATGTGGATTTCGGGAATGTAGCCCCCAGATGCTCCTATATCACGCCGGTTCCGGGAGGAGTAGGGCCAATGACCCGCGTTTCGCTCCTTAAAAATACCCTTTTCGCAGTAACACGAAGGGAGGGCTGAGATATCAGGCTCTTCCTTTCCCTGATTGCTGCCGGAAACAGTTAGCCGTTCGCTGTTACTATGTGCCGCAGCCGGTAAAATCATAATATGACTTCTGTTATTTAGGGATTGTCACCCCGCTGAAGTAGAGATCATATCCTCCCTTCCCGCCCGGACGGTCGGAGGAGAAGATGATATAATTGTTGGTAAAGCCTTCATGAAAGCCGATCACGGGACGGTATTCATTGTAGGGAGTGTTTATTTCCGGACCGAAATTCACCGGTTCACCCCATTCGCCATTCCTGAAAACAGAATAGTAGAGGTCGAATCCGCCCATTCCGCCCTCCCGGTCGGAGGCAAAGACCATTATCTTCTTCAGGATAAAAGGACATTTATCGTCGGCTGAACTGTTGACGGCCGCAACTTCAGTACCTTCCGAAAAACCCTCCGACAGCCATGCGGAAAGGGCTTTCGATGAAGATTTGCTGTTATAGTATATATTGAAATTTCCTTCCCTGTCAGACGTATAGTAAATGGTATCCTGGGCTGTGTTAAAGCAGGGATATGCATCATCGGAGTCAGTGTTGAGGAGTGTTACCGGATGCGGACCGTATACGGGCGGCAGAGTAATGTCGGTAACTGGCTGATTATAGATATAGTACAAATCAAGGTTGCCTTCCTCATTCGCTGAAGACAACAAGAGGTATTCATTTCCGTCGGAGATGCTGAAGAGCGAATATGGCCCCAGGTCATCGCCCTGGGTATTGGCAGCTTTCAGGAGTTCATTCAGGAAGGGATTCTTTGTTATTTCGCTGCACAGCTCGAAAATACCATTCCTCTGGTTGAAGGAGTATGTTATTGTTCCCTGGGTCAGATCGAACTGTCCTCCCTTGCTTTCCCTGTTACTGGAAAACAGGATAATATTATACCCCCCCATATGATTGAGAACATTCACATTATAATCATCATAGGGTGAATTCAGTCCTGTAAGGGCCATGGTTGTATCAGGAAAAGTACCCCTGGGAAATTTGATGGGATCAACCTTTTTGCATGAAGAAACGTATAAAAGCAGGACTGGCATGAGATATGCCATTATTCCGATAGATTTTTGACACAATTTTTTCATCGGTAAATAATTTGGTTTTCAATTTTCAGACATGAAGAAATCATATTGCAGAATTAAGAGAAACGGAGGCAAATATATAAAAATTAAATAAAATGAGAAACCGGGCTGAACCCGGTCTCTCTGAGGTAGAATTTTAGGTTAATTCCAGGGTAGAATTGGGTATAGGGTAATAGTATTCCTGGTTATTATATATGATGAATAAAAAGCTTCCGTGGTTGCGTAGACTGATGAAAAAAAATTAAAAAAAATGCACGAATCAGCATTGTTCTGAAACAGACAAGTTTAAAAAAATGTTAATTTGTTGATAATTGAAGAAATGACAATTTCTGCCGATTGAAAATATTATTAATTTTGTGATCTGACAGATGTCAATGGAAGAGGATAAATATAAATATTCGCTGGAAGAAGAGATCAGGCAGGTGGTTCTTAAATTCGAACGGATGGAGAGAAATAAGGAAAAGTATTTCTTTGATGTGTTTGAATTTGAATCACTGATCGATTATTACATTGAGAACAATAACTCTGCCAAGGCATTTGATGCGGCAAGTCTTGCAATCCAGCAGCATCCGAATTCAGTATCAATTCAGATAAAGAGGGCAAGGGTTTTACTTGACAGGGGCCGCGCCGTTGAAGCACTCAGCATACTGAAAAAGCAGGAAGATATTGAACCCGGCAATCATGAGATCTTCATTACAAAGGGTACGGCCCTGGGAATGCTGGGAGACATACAGGGCGCAAAGAAAATTTTCGATCATGCCCTTACTCTCGATTCCGAGGAAAAGGCAAATATACTGTTTGCGATTGTTACTGTTCTCCAGAACCTTAATTATTATGAACAGCTGATACCCTATCTTCTGCGGCTGATCGCGATGGAACCGAATTACAGGGGCCATATCTATGACCTGGCATATGCCTATGAAAAAATTGACAAGCTCAGCGAAAGTATTTTTTACTACGAGAAGTATCTTGACGAAGAGCCTTATTCCGACAGCGCATGGTATAATCTCGGTGTTGTTTACAATAAGATGGAGTTGTACGACAAGGCCCTTGAGGCCTATGATTTCGCCCTTGCCATCAACAGCCTCAATACCTTTGTGATTTTCAACAAGGCAAACATATTCTATAATCTTGACAGGTATTCCGAAGCAATTCCGGTTTATCACGAATTCATTGACAATGAACCCGACAGCTTCGAGGCACTTACATATCTTGCTGAGTGTTACGAAAAAACCGGCGAAATTGAAACGGCAAGAAAGTATTTCCATGATGCCATTGAACTGGAGCCGGAATATGCGGATGCCTGGTTCGGACTTGGTGTTATTGAATACAATTTGGGCAATGCCGACGACAGTCTGATTTATTTCCGCAAGGCAGTCCGGCTGGATGATGAAAATCCCGAATACTGGTATCTTCTCGGGAAGGCGCATTATATCAAGGGAGAAATAAAAACAGCCCTTACATGTTTCAGGGAATCCCTCAAGCTCGATGCATACTACAATGAGGTGTGGATAGACCTCGGAAAAATAATCCTTTCCGAGAACCTCAGTGCCCGGGCAATACCCTATCTTGAACAGGCATACCGTATTACGGGAAATCTTCCCGGAATAAACTATCTCATGGCTGTTGCCTTTCTTCACAGGGGCGACCGTGAAAAAGCCTACAGGCATCTCCTGGTGGGAATTGAAATTGACAGGGAACTTTTCAACGAATTCAGGGAACTTTTACCCGAACGCATTTCATCACGGAAGATCATCAAACTGCTGAAAAAGAATAACCTTATCTGAGAACTTACACATATTCACTGATTTCCTTAACAAATGAAAAAAATACTTCCGTATCTGCCGGAACGTCATTCCAGGCCAAGGCAGGCAGGTCTTACAATGGTAATGGACAAAGGCCTGAGCATCAGAGAAGCAGAAGATCTTATGTCGGTTGGCGGTGAGTATACCGACCTGGTTAAGCTGGGATTCGGAACATCGCTTATCACTCCGGACGTTGAGAGAAAAATCGAAATTTACAGGAAGGCAGGGGCAATTCCCTATCTGGGAGGAACCCTTTTTGAAGCTTTCATCATAAGGGATATGTTCGCTGAATTTATTGAACTGCTGGACGGATATGGAATTGAGATGGTTGAAGTATCTGACGGATCCTTTGACATCGATCATAAGAAGAAGCTTGAATATATCAGTATTCTGGCAAAACGCGGGAAAGTGATATCTGAAGTCGGTTCCAAAAAAAAGGAAGTCGTCTATAAACCTGAACAATGGGTTGAAATGATGAAATCAGAACTCGGGGCAGGATCAGTGAAGGTGATTGCAGAAGCCAGGGAATCCGGCACAACAGGTATTTACAACGAGGATGGCTCCATAAACAACGAAATTATTGATGCAATCTCAAAACATGTAAAACTGGAAAACGTAATCTGGGAAGCGCCTCTTAAGTCACAGCAGGCATGGTTTATAAAGCATTTCGGGGCCAATGTCAACCTGGGCAATATTGCACCGGATGAAATTATTTCCCTTGAGGCACTGAGACTCGGCCTTCGCGGGGATACATTTTTCCAGTTTCTGCCCGCTGAACTGAAGGATCAATGACAGGATGAGAAAATACGGCCTTATAGGTTTTCCACTCGGACATTCCTTCTCCCGGAAATATTTTACGGATAAGTTTGCAAGGGAAGGAATTGCTGACTGTTCCTATCACAATTACCCCCTTGAAGATATAAAAGAACTCCCTGCACTGGTTTCTTCCGAACCTGATCTCTGTGGCCTCAATGTGACAATACCCTATAAGACGGAAGTATTGAGATACATAGATATATCTGAAGCTGAAGTGGATGAGATAGGAGCAGCAAATGTATTGAAAATCAGACGCAAAGACAATAAAATCAAAATTTACGGCTTTAATTCCGATGTAAAGGGGATTCGTGATTCTCTGAGTCCCCTGGTGGTTCCCGGGATTAAAAATGCCATTATCCTCGGTACAGGCGGCAGTTCCAAAGCTGTTGCCCATACTCTGGTGAAACTTGGTCTGAAAGTACAGTTTGTATCCAGAACACCCGGGAGTAATATGTTGTCATACAATGATTTAAATTCTGCTATTTTAAGCAATACCGACATTATTGTCAATACCACTCCCCTGGGCATGTATCCCAAAATTCACGGTAAGCCGGATCTGGATTATGATTTGCTTGAAGAGAGGCACATTCTCTTTGACCTTGTTTACAATCCGGAGGAAACAGCCTTTCTCCGGGAGGGTAAAAAGCGGGGGTGCAGGATTATAACAGGGCTTGGAATGCTGTTTGCCCAGGCAGAACGTTCGTGGGAGATCTGGAACGATCCGGATTTGTAATGAATATCCCGGAAGGATATTCAATGTCAGCAAGGAATAACCCCCTGGCCGGTGCGGATTGGCCGGCCCTTCCCCTGTCTTTTGCCTCTGTAATCTCTCCGAACTCCCGCAGGCTCATTTTTCCCGAACCGGTACGGATCATTGTACCCACTATGGCTCTCACCATGTTTCTTAGAAACCTGTCGGCCCTGATCGTAAAAACCAGTGTGCTTTCCGTCTGCTCCCAGATTGCCTCGGATACACTGCACAAACTGGTTTTATTGTCTGAATGGAGCCTGCTGAAGCTTGTAAAGTCAGTATTGCTGATCAGAATTTCACAGGCACGGTTCATTATCTCAATATCCAGCCTGACAGGCATATACCATGAATAATCATTCATAAACGGATCCTTCTGTCCTGATATGTAATATTTATAGGTTCTGGAAATGGCACTGAACCGTGCATGCGCATCCGGCAGTACCCTGTGGATTCCGGAAACGGAAATATCCCTTGGCAGAAATCCGTTCAGGCTGTACAGCAGTTTCTTGTCGGAATCAAGATTTTCTGATATGCTCTCGAAATGGGCGCAGAAAAACAATGCATGAACTCCTGCGTCGGTCCGTCCGGCACCCGTTGTGCTTATGCTTTCTTTCAGTATGGTACTCAGCGCATTGTCAAGTGTTCCCTGGATGCTGGCTGAATCCGGCTGATATTGCCATCCGTGATAGGAGGTTCCCTTATAGGAAAAAAATATAAAATATCTGGTTTTCAAATAATTCTTTCTGCAAATATAGTCAATCCGGAAGAAAAATATTTGCGGAAAATTTGCAATTATTCGCACAAGTAAGTTTGAAAATCGATCTTTAAATGTATTTTTACTGGACCTGAGATTATGATTTTTTCACTCGAAGAAAATAGTGATTCATGAATAAAAATCAAAAAACCTTACACTATGAAAGTTGACATGAGTTGGATAGACTATCTGATTATGATGGTCTATTTTGTTTTTGTGCTGGGCATTGGCTGGTTTCTGAGGAAATACATGAAAAATGCAAATGCCTTTCTCGAAGCAGGCCGATCCATGCCTGCCTGGGTTGCAGGGCTGGCCTTTATTTCAACAAATCTGGGAGCTCTTGAAGTAATGGGTATGACCGGTTCCGGAATGAAATACGGGATGCTGACCACTCATTTCTACTGGATCGGAGCAATTCCTGCTATGATTTTCCTGGCGCTTTTTATGATGCCTTTCTACTATGGTTCAAAAGCCCGGTCCGTGCCGGAGTACCTCAAGCTTCGCTATGATGAAAAAACAAGGGGACTCAATGCGATTCTGTTCGCCGTAATGACCATCCTTGCTTCAGGGATATCAATGTATGCCCTGGCAATTCTGTTCGAGAGAATACTCGGATGGGATTTCAACATCAGTCTCTGGGTCTCTGCAATGATTGTCCTGGCATATACTTATCTTGGCGGACTGTCATCGGCCATATATAATGAGGTACTACAGTTTTTTATAATCGTCATAGGCCTGTTGCCGCTCGTATTCCTGAGTCTCAAGGATATCGGCGGATGGTCGGAACTGAAGGCAGGACTGGCTCCCGCGGCAACATCAGCTGGTTATTCCCCAGATGCATATATAACCACGTGGAAATATACTGCCGAGGCGTCGCAGAACCCTCTTGGCGTTGAATGGTTCGGAATACTGTTCGGGCTGGGTTTTGTTCTGTCCTTCGGATACTGGTGTACCAACTTTCTGATTGTACAGCGTGCCTTTGCCGCTGAATCCCTGACAGCTGCCAGAAAGGTGCCGCTGATAGGTGCAATACCGAAAATGTTCATTCCTTTTCTCATTATTATACCGGGTATTATCGGAATAGTCCTGATGAATGATCCCGGAAAGGGATTTGATCTTCCTCTCGATTCCAGCGGAAAGCCAATTTATGATTATACAATAATAATGCTTCTGAAGCAGTACCTGCCTGCAGGTGTGCTCGGGCTCGGGATAACTGCCCTTCTTGCATCATTCATGTCGGGAATGGCAGGTAACGTGTCCGCATTCAACACAGTATGGACATATGATATTTATCAGAGCTATATCAGGAAAAGAACTGACAATCATGAAGCTGATGACAGGCATTATCTGAAGGTGGGCCGCATTGCAACCGTGGGCGGTGTCCTGCTGAGTATTGCTTCAGCCTATATAGCGAGCAAATTCGGGAATATCATGGATTTCCTCCAGACTATATTCTCAATGATCAATGCTCCTCTGTTCGCGGTGATATTCCTGGGAATGTTCTGGAAAAGGAGTACCGGTCATGCTGCATTTACCGGGCTTCTGACCGGATTCCTGATGGCCCTGGCCCATCACGGGCTTACAGCTCCGGTTGGTGCAAACACTCTTTTTAAAGGCGGATGGATAGGTGTTATTCATGAATACCCGGTTGAAATGGCTCAGAACTTCTGGACTGCAATCATAGCATTCTCTGTTGCAACCCTTGTTACCGTGATCCTGAGCCTGCTGACAAAGCAAAGGAAAACGGAAAATGATCTGAAAGGCCTTGTTTATTCACTTACCCCGAGGATCAGTGATGAGCACATGCCCTGGCACAAGCGCCCGGCCGGACTTGCAATTATTGTTGGCGTAATTTGTATCGTATTAAGTATAATATTCTGGTAGGAGGGAAAAATGGTTGATATAAGATATCCGATAGGACTGATGTTTTCAATACTTGGAGTATTGGTTACAATATTCGGCTTTGTTACAAGAAATGCCGCGATGTATGAAAAATCACTGGGCATCAATGTTAATATCATAATGGGAATAGTGATGCTGGTATTCGGAGCTGCGATGTTGTACATGGCCATCAGGAAAAAGAAAGAGAGTTAGTATTTCCTTTTTGCAATACCGCGGGGAGTATGGCTCCGGCTTGTCCGTCAGTGGTGCCGGCCCTGCGGTATTGTTATTTTTATCCCCTGCTTCAGATTATTACCCCAATGAAAGAAGTTATAAATGATACTCCGTGCAGGTATCTGTTTGCTAGTGACAATTCCTCTGGTGTACACCCTGCAATTCTGAAAGAGATTGAAATGGCCAACCGGGGGCACGTCAGGGGCTATGGTGATGATGAATACACGCGTGAAGCCCTGTCTCTTTTCAGGAAACAGCTGGGAGCCGGTACTGAGGCTTTCCCGGTCTTTACAGGAACAGCGGCAAATGTTTTGTGTCTGGCAGGAGTTATGAGGTCATGGAACTCCGTCATCACAGCCTCCACAGCCCATCTTGAACAGGATGAATGCGGTGCTCCCGAGAAATTCACCGGATGCAAGGTACTGGTTGTTGATACTCCGGATGGCAAAGTCACAGCGGAGCTGATTGAAAGGCATATGCATGGATTTGGTTTTGAGCATCATTCACAGCCACGGGTGATTTCTGTTACACAGTCTACCGAAATGGGAACAGTTTACACACCTGAAGAGCTGGCAAAACTTGCGGATTATGCTCACTCCCACGACATGTATCTGCATATGGACGGAGCCAGGCTGGCAAATGCGGCTGTCAGTCTCAATCTGCCCTTCAAGGCCTTTACCACGGACTGCGGTGTTGATATATTATCGTTCGGAGGCACGAAAAACGGCATGATGTATGGCGAGGCCGTCTGTTTTCTCAGAAAAGGGCTTTCGGCCGATTTCAAATACCTCCGGAAGCAGGCAATGCAGCTGGCCTCCAAGATGAGGTTCATTTCCGCACAGTTCATAGCCTATTTCAGGGATGATCTCTGGCGTGATTGTGCCTCACAGGCCAACAGGATGGCTGGATTGCTCGCAGACAGGATCAGCAGGCTGGAAGGCGTTCGGATCACTCAGAAAGTACAGTCAAACGGGGTATTTGTAATCATTCCTGACGAGGTTGCGGAAAGTGTCCGCAGGGAGTGGTTCTTTTATCCCTGGAATGAAAGACTGTCCGAATACAGGCTGATGACAGGGTGGGATACCACAGAGAAGGATATTGAAGAATTTGTCAGTGCTCTCAGAAGGGAACTTCAGATTTGCCAAGGTATCAGAAACAGGCTGCAGTGAATGAGCGGATTTTATTTTGGCATTTGTGAATCAAAAAAAGGGTCATACAATTGTATGACCCTTCTGCATTATATTGATCAATAAAATGATTCTTATTTAAGCGTAAAGGTAATTGGCACCATGTACCATACGGGTACCGGTTTTCCGCCCTGTTTACCCGGCTTAAATGCAGGAAGTGTTCCAACAACTCTTATTGCTTCCTTGTCAAGTTCAGGATCAACGCCTTTCAGAACGCTGACCTGGCTGACAGTTCCTTTGGAGGTAACACAGAATCTGACTATGACCCTGCCCTGGATGTTGTTTTCCTTTGCCACTTCGGGATATTGTGTATGTTCTGCGATGTACTGCAGAAGTGCCGGGTCACCGCCGGGGAACATCGGCATTTCTTCAACAACAACGAAGGGTTCCGGTTCCGGTTCATCCACCTCCTGTACTTCTTCCCTGATTTCCTCCACGTATTCAACCACTTCCTCGTCCCTGATCTCAATCTGGGCTTCATCAGCCGTCATAAGCCGGGTTGCCTCTTCGGGCCTTACCGAGTCGACGACAACAGGAGGCACGTACCTGGCCTGCTGAACAACCTCTGACGGAGGCGGTGGGGGAGGCGGCGGGGGAGGAGCAACTGATTCCTGAGGCTGGTCGAGGCTTTCCATCTGGATCTCTACCTGTCTCTCAGATTTTTGTGCTTTACTCTCTGCAGCTTTTGCATTAAGGTATGGTGTTATGATTGCAGTAGAAAGAATAAGCAGACCCAGTAACAGTGATATTAACAGATTCCGTTTATACTTTTTACGCAGAGAATAAGCTCCGTATGCCTTATTCCTGTGCTCAAACACTATATCATCAAATGCAGGAGCCTTTATTTTCTCTTTTGCCATTTTAATTCTGGTTTAAGGTTAATAGGCTGAAGATGAGGAAATATTGCTTGCTATTTCCACCATTCTTTCTTCATACCATGCAATGTCAACAAACGTATAACGGGCAATCCCACAAATATTCATCTCGTCCAGAATATCCACGAAATTTCCATAATTGGCTTCCTTATAGGCTTTTATAAGCACAATCGGCCCCGTATCATCAATATTCTTCAATTCTCGTATTGCACCCTGCAGAGAGTCCTGGGTTATTCTGATTTCACCCCTGATTACCTTGTCCCTGTATTCATTGATGGTTCTGAACAGGGTCCTGTTTCTCTCAAGGAGCAGCTGACGGATACCGTCCGGGCTGAAGTCAGTTTCCATCAATGGTGGAGGATTGTTGTATTCTTCCGGTTTTACGGCACCCGGATACCAGAATACCCTGTTATCCGGACCAAGAATGATGTTAAGCGTACGGCTTGCCGAAATCTTGGGAGCCTGCTGCTTCTCGGGATCTGTAACCCTGTCAGGAAGAGTAATATCCATAATCTTGGGCTTGCTCATTGAAGTAGTGAGCATGAAGAATGTTATCAGCAACATCATCAGGTCCACCATGGGAGTCATGTCCATATGGGGGAGTATCCTCTTCGCCCTTTTCTTTCCCCCGCTCTTTGCTGATTGAATTATTTCTGCCATATCACTGTTGTATTTCTTCCAGATTAATTTTTACTGCAGCCAGACTGGTAATCAGACTAAACCTTTTGACATTCAGATCCTGGAGAATGTTGAGAACTCTTTTTACCACCGGGAACTCAACCTGTGAGTCTCCCTTGATGCATGCCTGAATATTGGGGTTCACCATACGTGCATACTGTATCCACATTGCAAGCTGGTTGTTTGCGGAATCCATAGGAATCCCCACCTGTAATGCTTTCCGGGCATTGGCATCCTGGTTATCCAGAAATTCTGTCATATCTTCTATCCTGACACCCATTGACGAAGGGTATGTCTGGAATTCCCTCAATTGCCTTTCTGTGAACTCGATACCGTATCTCTTGCCCATTTCTTCCAGGATTCTCGGCCTGAATTTCAGAAGGGTGTCGGGACCGTTGTCGAAATTCATGAAGACTTTTCCGTCAGTTGATATGAGGAATGTCATATAATTAGCATCAGGAATAGGTTTCTCTGATATTGAAAATGGCGTATCAACAGTTGCCGGTTCAGGTGAGGACATGGTTGCTGTAAGCATAAGGAAAATAAGTATAACAGCAAATGTATCCACCATCGGCGTCATGTCGATCCTGGGCGAACTTCTAGGTAATTTGACCTTTGGCATTTCTTTTAATTATTTTGAATTAAACCAAAAGACTACTTGCTTTTCAGTGAAGCAGTAAAGTTCTGTGTCAGACTGAATCCAGCCTCATCAATTTTGAAAGTGTAAGCGTCAATGTAGGATGAGAAATAGTTAAATGCCAGAATTGAAAGAGTTGATCCGGTGATACCGAAAGCGGTATTCACAAGTGCTTCGGAAATACCCTGTGACAGGGCAAGAGCATCAGGTGCACCTGACTGTGCAAGAGCTGCGAAGGCCCTGATCATTCCGAGAACCGTACCGATCAGCCCGATAAGAACTGAAATGGATGCCAGCGTTGAGAATATGACCATATTCCTCGAAAGCATCGGGAGTTCGAGTGCGGTAGCTTCTTCGAATGATTTTTCAATAGAAAGAATTTTCTGATCCCTTTCCAGCTCCTTGTCTTCCTGAAGGTCCCTGTATCTTACCAGGCCTGCCTTCATGACATTGGCAAGAGATCCTTTCTGTTTGTCACATGCTTCAACTGCTTCTTCAATTTTGTCCTGTTCCAGCAGTTCCTGCAGCTTTCTTACAAATGTGTTTAATCTGCCTCTTCCTTTTGCCCTTGAGAGAGTGATAAGCCTTTCAATCACAAAAATTACGAGGACCACAACGCATGTCATAAGTATGGGCACAATGAAACCACCCTTGTATATAATTCCGAGGTAGTTTCCTTCAAGGGCATGTCCTTTTGGATTGCCGCCTTCGAAGTTGACCGGGTTTCCCATGACATTAACGAAAAGTAAATAGCATGCTACAAATGCTATTAAAATAGCACTTATTGCAAAAAGATTTTGCAATGCTTCTTTGAATGAACTTCCTTGTTTACTCATTTTTATCGATTTGTTTAGGTTTAAGATTTATTGATTTGCAAATATATATATTTTCAATTTTGTTTTAACAATTAATGAAGGATATTATTAAACAATTGAACGTTCATTAATATCCTTTATTAAATATGTCTTCATCAAGATTCCGGTTCTGGTATATGTACCCGGTTATTTGGTAAGGTTAACATTATAGACTCTGGACTTGGTTATGGGCACTTCCTGTGTTGCATAACCTTTCGCACTAATGATCAGTACTTCTGAGCCCTGCGGGATTTCAAACTTGAATTCCCCCTTGGTATTTGACATCATTTCCGCGGCGGTGTCCTTCACTCTGATCGAAGCATAGGCTATAGGCTGTTTGGATGCCGCATCCCTGATAATACCCTTGATCTCATTCGGGTTGATACCTTTTCTGACTTGAGCCTCGAAATCGCGGATATAGCTTATCTGACTCTTGGCTGCTGCATTGGCGGGATCAATGGCCAGTATTTTTTCATAGGCTTCGGCTGATTTTGCAAGGAAGGGCAGTCTTGCTTCATTTACCTTCTCTGCACCTGCAAGCCGCAGTTCAATCAGGCCGATCCCGTTATATCCGCTTATTTTGTTGTCTTTGCTTGCCTCATTGAGGTTGATCAGTCTGTTATAGTAATCCCTGGATCTGTTGTATTCGTCTTTTGACATGTAGAAATACCCCAGGTATTTCAGTGCCTCAACCATTTCATTTTCATTTTTGAGAGAATCAGTCTGGGCAACTTCCAGAAGCTTTTCAAACTTCGGCCTGGCAAGACCCATTTTTGTATCAGGATCCATTCTCGAATATGTGCGGGCAATGTATGTATGCGCGGGCAGATAGCCGGGATCTTTGGAAATGACAATATTGAATACTGAGTCAGCGGCCTTGTAATTCTCGCCAATATAAAAGGCCCTGCCAACCTGCATGAAATCTTCGGGTTTCTGGTTATCCGGATCCATGAGTGAGGCCCATATTTTGGCCGCCTGATTGTAACGCCTGACATTGTAGTAGTTGGTGGCCATTTCATTCATCACAGCCCTGTCGTCCGGTTTCATTTCCAGTACCTTGTTATATTCCGCAAAGGCCCTGTCAAGTTCCTTGTTTGCAGCCGCAACCTTTTGCCTAGTTTCTGCTGTTTTGGCAGTAAGTTCATCAAGTGCCGGCTTCATTTTTGCCTTGCTGGCTGCCGGTTCGGAAGCATATCTTTTTTCTTCCCTGTCAAGCTGATTTTCCAGGCGGCCGAGTTCATCGGCAAGTTTGGGATAGTTCTGGTTTTTCCTCAGAAGTATTCTGGCCATGTATTGATGGTCCTTCCAGAGAATCCTGTCAGCCGGAAGAGATTTGAAAAGTTCCTCCATATAGAAAAGTGCCTTGTCATAGTCGGCATTTTTCTTTTCATAATTTGAATAGCCTGCCAGCCTGTTCATGTATGTCCTTGATTTGTCAACGGCAAGGATCTCCTCCACATTCCTGATTACTTCATCATAGTCTCCTGCATAGAAAAGAGCGTTTACATATCTTGTCTGCGCCGGAATATTTCCTTCATTAAGCTCAAGGTATTTCTTGTAGTTTGCCTTGGAATCGTCAAGCCGCTGTGCCATCCAGTATAACTGACCCAGTTCCCTGTATGCCGGGGCATAGTTGGGATCAAGGCTGATGGCTTCCTCGAAATACGGCCTGGCTGCGGTAAGGCTTTTCCCCCTCACGTATATGCTTCCGATTTTCATGTTGGCCGTTGGTGACTGGGGATCGGCAAACTGAGCCATGTTGTAGTTTTTGATGGCGTTGGAACCATCATTGGCTGTTATATAAATATCTCCGGCTATAAGATAGATTTCAGGATTTTTTGAATCAATCTTTACGGCCTGTCTGATAAGGGGCAGGGCAGCTGCAGTGTCAACCTGCTTTTCCTTCATGTATGAATCAGCAATCTTGGCCAGTGCCAGTGCATATTCAGGTGCCGGAGGACTTATTCTCTTGATGTTTTTGTAGGGCAGGAGAAAGCTTTTTGCCTTGGCACGCATTTCATCTGCCGTCTGATCATCTCCCTGGTAAAATGCAATTTTTGCTAGCCCGATATAGTTCAGGGGGTCATTGGGATTGGCATCAATACCTTTCTGGTATATTTCCTTTGCATTATCAGTGGCCAGTGTAAATGAACTGGAAATGGTATCAGAGAAATATTCAAGCAAATAATTTTCACCCAGATAATAATAGAGCTTGGCATTTGCAGGCTCTTTCTGTATCAGTTGCCTCAGCATCTGCCCTGCCTGATCATATTGCTCACTCTTGGTAAGAAGCAATGCGGATTTAAGGTCCTGTGCCTGTAGGTTGCCGATGAACAGCCCTGCCATTAACACTCCCAGAAATAAACCTTTGGTAAAAATTAAACGTTTCATAGCTCTTTTTTTATTTTGCGTCCAATATTAGTAAATTTTCTTTTATGCAAGTCTTTATACTGATTTATTATTTTTTACTCATTCCTTATCTGTACCAGCCTTATCGGCATGGTTGCCGGCACAAGTCCCGATTTCAGAACGATGCGCTGACCCTGTTCCGCGGTAGACCATTGGATAAAGCCGGCTCCCAGTCCCTTGAATGTTTCCCTGGTTATCATGAAAACCTCTCTGACAAAGGGATATGATTTGTCGTAGATCCATCCCTGATCCGGGCGGTAATAGGAGCCGTCATCAATCATGGGGCGGGAGATTGCCAGTATATTTACCTGTCCGGCATAGCTCCTGCTGCGGAAATCATTCTTGTTGCTTATCCAGTTCACGCTTATAATACCCAGTGCATCAGGGTTCCTGGATACGAATTCTATCACTTCGGGATTTGAATTCACTGCATAGAAATTTGATGGCAAAGCTTCTGAAATTTCAAACAGCTCTCTGAAATACCTGATATTTCCTGACTTGTTATTGTCGAATATGACTCTTATGTTTCCGAGTTTCGATCTGGAGTCGAGATCTGCCCAGGTAACGGCCCTTCCGAGGAATATATCCCTCACCTGTTCATACTTGAGAAGGGTGTCCCTGTTCTGTTTGTTGGTGACAAGGGCAAGGCCGTCATATGCAAATGTTATTGTTCTGGCTACAATGAGACTGTCTCTTAAGTATTTTATCTGATTATCAGTCAGTTTCCTGCTTGTTACTATCACTTTCACACTGTCCCGCATGAAATCGTTTATCACGTCAACTTCGGGCTTGTAGCGGGCTTTAATCGTTGCATTGGTATAGAGCTGCATGAAAGTGGATACTTCCGTATCGAGAAGCGGCTGAAAAGATTCATCAACGGTTATTTTTATATTGCCCCGGGTAGGTGTTTCGTCCATTGTGGAACTTCCTCCGCTGCCGCAGGAATACAGCATTGCTGCAGAAATAAAAACAATGCCGGCAAGGGCCGGACGCAGGTGCCCGTTGATTAAGCGGAAAACCGGGCAGTTCCCTCTGTAGTATATCCTGATCAGCTTCAACATAATCTTAACTCGCAAACTCTGTCTTCAGTACCATTTATTGTCACGCAAAGTATATGCCAAGACTTCTTCCCCGGAACTGAGCAAAGGCCGGATGAAGATTCAGTCCTCATCATCATCCTTTGAAAAAAAAGCGTCTGTTATCTGTTTGTAAGTTACGAAAATCCTGTAAACTCCGTAAAGCAGGAAGGTACCTCCTAGTATTCCTAATATAGCCTTGTTTATGTTTAAAAGTCTGTCGGCGAAAAACAGGAAAAAAATTCCTCCTCCCAGATAAAACATTACCATGAAGATTCCAAACATGGCATAAATTTGCTGAAGTATTCTGTTATCATTCATAATTAGTCACTGGCAAATAAAAGAAAAATCGTGTTAATTTCAAAAGTTTTGAAAATGTTATTGATAAATGAACTAAAACTGCAGGTGAATGTCTATTTTATTAACAATGAACTGTCTCCGTAGCTCAGAAATCTGAAATCATGAGTCAGTGCAAAATCATATATTTCCTTCCATTTACTGCCTGTCCACGCTGACACCAGAAGAAGAAGAGAACTCCTCGGAAGATGGAAATTGGTTATCATGCCATCTGTCATCCTGAATCTGTATCCGGGGATTATCATCAGGGAGGTTGAAGCCTCAATCATGTCGGTTCCGTTCTCATCCATGATCCGTAGAAGTGCGCCAAGTGAGTCTTCTGTACCGGTTTCCTTCTCCCGGTTCACGCCATAGGCTTCCCACTGTGCGGTATAAAAAGGTTCTCTTCCGCCGGAAGGTCCGGTAAGTATTTTCCTGCCAAGCCAGTAGAGGCTCTCAAGGGTTCTGACAGCGGTTGTTCCCACTGCAATGGCCTTTCCGGGTTTTGACAGCAAGAGCTCAAGGGTACTGCGTGTGACTGTATATCGTTCACAATGCATTTCATGTTCCGCGATATTTTTTGCCCTTACAGGCTGAAATGTTCCGGCTCCGACGTGAAGGGTTATTTCTGTCTGTTGCATGCCTCTGTTTAGCAGCTCTTTAATTACCCTGTCGGTAAAATGCAGTCCTGCAGTCGGGGAAGCAACTGACCCGCTGATTCTTCCGTATATGGTCTGATAGCGTATTGCATCACTTTGTTCGTCTTCCCTGTCAATATAGGGGGGAAGGGGGATATGACCGGCTGCCAGCAGTACCTCTGAAAAACTTATATCTGCCGGTTCCCAGCTGAATTTTACACCCCATGCCTCATCAGCAGGCCCGCGTTTGGTCGCGGTCAGTGTGTAAAGGCGATGATTCAGCTCAAAGGGGAGTGAAATACTTTCTTCCTTCCATTTTTTCAGGTTGCCGATCATGCATTTCCACTCCACGGGAGATTGTGAGGCAAAAGTCCGGCCATAGTCAGAAGGGTTCAGAGGCTCAAGAAGCAGTATCTCAATTCTTGAACCAGACCGCTTTGTAAACAGCAGCCTGGCTTTGATCACACGGGTGTTGTTGAAAACCAGAAGTGCATCCCCGGGCAGATACCCGGAAATGTTCCTGAAAATATCTTCCTTCGTTTCTTCGCCCGAGTATACCAGCAGCTTTGATTCATCCCTTTCCCCGGCCGGGTAAAGGGCTATTCTTTCCGCCGGGAGATCATAGTCGAAATCATCAATTTTGATTTTTTCAAACAGTTTTTTCATAGAAAACAATGCGTGCAAAAATAAGCATTTTAAATTTTCGCACGCGTACGCCATGGATTTAGTATCTTTGCAACGCAGCAGGCTGTCCCATCGTTCCGCTTCTGCGGAAAGGAAAGTCCGGCCAACACAGAGCACCATGCTTCCTAACGGGAAGATATCCGCGAGGATATGTGGAGGTAACAGAAAATAACCGCCCGTGCCCCCGGGCTGCGGGTAAGGGTGAAAAGGTGAGGTAAGAGCTCACCGGTTTCCGCGGTGACGCGGGAAGCCGTACATGCCATGGGTTGAAAGATCATGTATACCGGCTTTGAGGATTGCTCGTCCGGTGCCGGGGGGTGGATCGTATGATCCTGCCAGCGATGGCAGGACAAGATAAATGATGGGAAACGGTTTCAAGTTCTTTCGCAGAAACCGGAACCGTACAGAAGCCGGCTTACAGGCCCGCTGCACAATATGCAGGTCAAAGAAAAAAGATGCATTCCCCGGAATGCATCTTTTTCTTTCATGCTTTCAGTCCTGCTCCGGACTTATTTCAGTCTGAAAACGGAATCATCCATCGGAACATCGATCTCCACATTCGTAAATGTGACCTGCATTTCCATCCCGCTTACCGAAGTAGTCATTTTCATCGGCAGGACAATACCGCCTATTTCCCTGTAGTCCGAGGGATATGTTTCAACTGTTGCCTGCATTCCTCCCTGGTTCACATTCATTGCCTGTTTTACCAGATACCATGTTTCTTTGTCAATATAAAGGTAACCCGTTGTTCCCGGTTCGTAGACGGCCTTTATCTTTATAGCCGGCCTGCCTTTTACTGCCTCCTCCCCGGCAAGTTCAAGCTGACCGTTTTTAAGGAATTTGTCGACCATGTTGTCAAAGAGATTATTGCTGAGAAGCTGCTTGATTTCTTCCGGCTTCATCTCAACCGGCTGTGTTGATCCGGTCATCGGATTGACTGAATATCCTTTCTCCCCGTCAAAGGCCTGTATGATATCCTGTCCGCCCATATTCATCACTGTCTTTACCTTGTTGGGATTTTTCATCCATATCTCCATAGGTGTCTCCATGCCCATCATTGACATTCTTGCTGTTATCCTGATACTTTTCCTGTTTGCAATCTGGTCAAACCTGTTGGCTGCAGTATAGTTCCTTACAATCTCCTCCAGGGACTGGGCATTAAGAATCAATGACATTGCCAGTAAAACCGGAATAAAAAAAAGCTTTTTCATCTTGGGTAGTGTTTAAATTATGAACTTGTTCAACTTAGCTGCTGTATGAATCAATAAAAACGGAATGATATCATTGTAAAGCTAATGTAATTATTGTAATTAAAGAACAGGAATTCCTGTTATCGGGGAAAAGAAATTTCTTTTGCAGGAGTGAGGATTTATGTAATAACTGAGGGACAGAAGTTTTACTTTGTAAGGAGGTTACTCTTTATTATAATCATAATAATCTCTCCATATGGCGGATAGTCTTTTTCTTATTTCCTCCTCACGTGGATTAGCTCCCGGGTCATAAAACTTTTTGCTTTCAAGTCCGTCGGGCAGGAAGCTGTCAGGAATGAAATTTCCTTCATAATCATGGGCATATTTATATCCGCTGTGATATCCGAGGTCTTTCATGAGCCTGGTTGGTGCATTTCTAAGATGAAGGGGAACGGGCAGGTCGCCGCTCTCCTTTACGGCACGGATCGCTGATTCGATTGCAGTATATGAAGAATTGCTCTTTGCACAGGTTGCAAGGTAAATAGCCGTTTCAGAAAGTATTATCCTGGATTCAGGCCATCCTGTCACTTTTACGGCTTCAAAGCAGGCCTGTGCGAGCAGCAGGGCATTGGGATTCGCAATGCCGATGTCTTCCGCTGCAAGGATCAGGAGTCTTCTGGCTATGAAACCGGGATCCTCTCCGCCTTCAATCATTCTGGCAAGCCAGTAAACCGCTGCATTCGGGTCACTTCCCCTGACGGATTTAATGAAGGCTGAGATGATGTCATAGTGCTGTTCTCCCTTTTTATCATACAGGGCCAGGTTTTTCTGGACATGTATCAGGACTTTCTCATTGTTTATAACGATCCTTTTTTCCTTGCTGCCGTCTGATTCAACAGCCACCACCAGTTCAAGGGCGTTGAGCAGTTTCCTGGCATCTCCTCCGGACAGTCTTATAAAAGCTTCATATTCGGCTATTTCAATGTCGAATTCCGAAAGCCAGACATCTTTTTCAAGGGCCCTGTCAAGCAGGGTGGTCAGCTCCCCGCTGCTCAGCGGATTCATAATATAGACCTGGCAGCGGGAGAGGAGCGGGGATATAACCTCGAAAGAGGGGTTTTCGGTTGTTGCACCCACCAGGGTGATAATCCCCCGTTCAACCGCACTGAGGAGGGAATCCTGCTGGGATTTGCTGAAGCGGTGTATCTCATCTATGAACAGTACCGGATTCGGCTGGTTGAAAAACTGTTGTTTCCCGGCCTTTTCAATTGCTTCCCTTACGTCTTTCACACCCGAATGAACGGCACTCAGATGATAGAAGGGCCTTTTCATGGTATTGGCAATGATTCTTGCAAGAGTGGTTTTTCCCACGCCCGGAGGCCCCCATAGTATGAATGACGGGATATTGCCGGATTCCAGTATTTTTCTGAGAACCGCATTTTTGCCGACCAGATGTTCCTGCCCGCAGAATTCATCAAGGTCCTTAGGCCGCATCCTTTCAGCCAGCGGTTGATTGGGCAACATATTATTTAAGTTTACGTAAAAATAGCAAAATTATAATTCAATGTGGATCGGGCATAGTCAGTTCTTTTTTTCAACTGGCCTTAACAACCTGTTGCCGGCTTTATTATATTTGATACCGGCAATGAATCAATAATCCGTAACATGAAGCATGCAGTAAAGATCCTGATCCTCGTAATCCTGATATCTGCCTGCCGGCAGATGCATTCAGATTCAAAAATCCCCTTTGCCGAAGGCCGTGAGATTGTTACGGAGAACGGCATGGTTGTTTCTGCTCATCCGGAAGCATCAAGGATCGGGATATCAGTGCTTCAGAAGGGAGGAAATGCGGTTGATGCCGCGGTGGCCGTCCAGTTTGCCCTTGCAGTATGCTATCCGGAAGCAGGCAATATAGGAGGCGGCGGTTTTATGGTTCTGAGGCAAAGCGACGGCAGTAAACATGTTCTTGATTTCCGTGAAAAGGCCCCCCTGGCCGCAAAGCGTGACATGTACCTTGATGAGGACGGAAACCCTTCCGGGAATCTGAGTACTGACACACACCTGGCTTCCGGTGTTCCCGGAACGGTTGACGGTGTGACAAGAATACATTCCCTTTACGGCAGGCTTGATTTCAGGGATGTGATACAGCCTGCAATCACTCTTGCTGAAAAAGGCTTTCCCCTGCCCGAGGATCAGGCAGCTTCTCTTAACCGCAACAGGGAAAACTTTATAAGCAGAAACCGTGCCCGGCCTGCTTTTGTAAAAGACTCATTGTGGAAGGGCGGAGATATCCTTCGCCAGCCCGAACTGGCCAAAACACTGAAAAGAATAAGGAAGTATGGCAGGGATGGCTTCTATTCGGGACTCACAGCGCAGCTTATAGTCAATGAAATGCAAAGGGGCAACGGTATAATTACCGTGCAGGATCTTGAAAACTATTCATCTGTATTCCGTGAACCGCTTCAGGCCGGATACAGGAATTACAGCCTCTCAACCGTGCCGCCCCCCTCGGGAGGAGGAATAATACTGGTTCAGCTTCTCGGGATGATTGAATCAAGTCCTGTCGGAGAATGGGGATTTCATTCGGCAAAAGCTGTACATCTTGTTGCGGAAGCTGAAAGAAGGGCATTTGCAGACCGAGCCAGGTATTCAGGCGACCCGGACTTTGTCAGGGTACCTGTCAGGGAACTGACAGGCAGGGAGTATTTAAAATCCAGAATGAGTGATTTCAATGAAAAAAGAGCCACGCCTTCAGCAGATATATCTGCCGGAGATCCCCTGCCGGCTGAAAATGAGCAGACAACACATTATTCCGTGGCTGATCACCATGGAAATGCGGTGGCAGTGACGACAACCCTGAACAATACTTTTGGAAGCAGTATTGTTGTGGAAGGTGCAGGCTTCCTGCTCAACAACGAAATGGATGATTTTTCCATAAAGCCCGGGGCACCCAATATGTATGGCCTTACAGGAGGGGATGCCAATGCGGTTGAACCGGGAAAAAGAATGCTCAGTTCAATGACGCCGGTAATTGTTGAAAAAGAAGGAAAACTTTTTCTTGTTGCCGGTTCACCCGGCGGATCAACAATTCCGACAACCGTTTTTCAGGTAATAATCAACGTGGTGGATTATAATATGAAGATAACGGAAGCCGTTGATGCAGGGAGATTTCATCATCAATGGCTTCCCGATCAGATAAGCATAGAGGCAAATACTATTGATAGTCTTACACTTAAAAAATTGGAAAAAATGGGTCACGAGTTCCGGACAAGATCATCCATCGGAAGTGTGAATGCAATTCAGATACTTCCTGACGGCAGGATGGCAGGCGGTCCGGATAAACGCGGATTTAACACTGCATGTGGTTATTAACATTGATAATTAAATATTTTTCACTATATTGCTGTGTTTTTATCAACATTTGAAAAAAAATAATGCATTTTATTGCTATTTTTGGAAAAATAAAAGGAATTACACTAGTTTACTGTTTTTGATAATTTTTCAGTTTACAATTCAGTTATGAAAAAACCATTGCTAATTGTATTATTAATACTGGCAGCTTTACTTATTCTGCCTGTACTCAACCTGCTTCAATGGGCATTCATGGAAAAGAAAGCCATGAACATAATAATTGTCGACAAGACAGTCCCCTCCATTCACCGTGAAAAGCATAAATCCTTCAACTGGATTCTCACAAATAACAGATTTGTCAACAGGGAGACGAACAGGAGTTTTTCATTCCGGAAGGATTATTACGGATTTATACCCACGCGTCCTCTTAAAAAGAAACTCTGGGATAGAAAAGAATACAGGCTTGCGGACCTGAAAGAGCTTCCGGAAAAGGCTGATGCAATATATGTTACAGATACATACGGAGTATTTTTCAATGAATGGTATCAGGGCTTTTCACAAAGCCGCCGGACAAGGAAAATCTACGGAGGGCTCAACAACAATGACAACCTTCTGATCAAGGAAATGAAGGACAGGAACAAGCTTGTTGTGATGGAATACAACTCCTTTGATTTTCCGACAGCCGAATATGAATCCTTCAGGGCACAGGAAAGACTGGGAATCAGATTTACCGGCTGGACCGGAAAATATTTCAGCTCACTTGATTCTGCCAGCAGGGGCTTCCCGGCATGGATGCCAGGAATGTACAGGAAACAGTACCATGAACCCTGGTCATTCACCAGACCGGGAATAGTGCTTCTTCAGGAACACAGGATAATTGTCCTGGAGGAAGGAACCCATCTGACAAATCCCTTTCCCGCAATAGTTACTGATGATACATACAGCAGCAGCTGGAATCTTGCAGGACGGGTAACATTTGACCAGTGGTTCGATATAATTGATCCCATGGAAAACGATGTTATTTCCAGGTTCATGATTTCCACAACCGGCCCGGGAGATTCCCTTCTTGCCGAAAATTCACTTGCAAATGAATTTCCTGCTGTTATCAGGGAGCCGGAGGAAAGGAAAACATATTATTTTTCAGGCGATTTCGCAAGCAAGGACATAAAATACTGTACCTCACGATTCAGGAACTATGAAAAACTGAAGGGGATACTGTACAGCAAAAGAGCAGATGATCCGAGAAGGTTTTTCTGGCTTTACTATAAGCCCCTCATTCAGGGAATTTTCAACGAATACTACAATACTTCAGGAGCCGGCAGGAAATAAAAGGAAGCCTTCATAAAACGATTTTAAGCACTTCTGCTGCCTTTTAGAGCCTTAAGCAATACTTCTGCAGGGTGCAGGGCCTTTCTGCCCGTTCCGTCCTTTATATGATGCCTGCAGCTGGTTCCCGGCGCTGTTATTATTACATCCTCCGCTGCAGCCCTTACTTCCGGAAACAGGACCATTTCGCCTATACTGACAGCCAGGTCATAATGCTCTTTTTCATAGCCGAATGATCCTGCCATACCGCAGCATCCTGAAGGAATCTCCCTTACACTGTAGTTCTCCGGTATTGAAAGCATTTCTATGGTGAAGGACGAAGACGAAATTGCCTTTTGCTGGCAGTGTGCATGCAGAAGGATTTCTGATTTATCCGTGGAAAATGAATCCTTCCTTATCCTTCCTGCCCTGTATTCACCGGCAAGGAATTCATCCACCATAAAACTGCTGCCGGCAAGCCTCGCGGCATCATCCTTCAGATCATCACCCGCCAGATCCGGGTACTCATCCCTGAACCCCAGTATTGCCGACGGTTCAATGCCTATCAGTGGAACATCCCTGCTTACGGTATCCCTGAGTTTCATGATATTGTCCCTGGCAATCTTCCGCGCCTTCCTGAGAAAACCCTTCGAAAGGTAAGTCCTGGCACTTTCATTATGCTTTGCAATGATGACCCTGTATCCCAGTTTTGTCAGCAGAATCACCGTGGATATTCCGGCTGAAGTATCATTAAAATTGGTGAATTCGTCGATGAAAAGACAAACTTTCCCTGCCGGTTTTTCCGGGTTTAAAGTGTTTAAATTACTTCCCGCCCATTTTCTCAGTGTGGTTTTGTACAGGGAAGGAATTGATCTTTGCCCGGCTATTCCGACAGCCCTTTTGAATAATCCGGAAATAATCCTGTTGTTAATGAAAAAATTAAAGACCCCCGGGGCAACTGACCCGATCCGGTTAATTGTTGTTATGTGGGCTATCAGCATTGTTCTCAGGGGAATCCCGTGAATATCGTGCCAGTGCTGGAGAAATTCCGCCTTCAGTTTTGCCACATCCACACCTGAAGGGCATTCAGCTTTGCATCCCTTGCAGGAAAGACAAAGATCCAGTATATCATATATTTCCCTGTGGTTCCAGGGATTCCCTTCGTCAGATCCCAGAAACTCTCTGAGAATGTTTGCCCTGGCCCTGGTGGAGTTCCTCTCTTCTCCTGTTGCCATGAAGGACGGACACATCGTTCCGCCGATGAGCGCAGTCTTCCTGCAGTCTCCCGATCCGTTGCATTTTTCGGCTGCCCGTACAATTCCATCTGTTGAAGAAAAATCAAGGATGGTAGTGATTTCGGGCGTTTTTTTGCCGGGTTCATATCTGAGGGATGTATTCATTCTGGGAGTATCGGTGATTTTTCCCGGATTAAGGAGATTGGCGGGATCCCATATCCTTTTTATCTCTCTTATGAGATTATAGTTGTGTTCGCCCAGCACCAGCGGAATGAATTCACCTCTCAGTCTTCCGTCACCATGCTCCCCGCTCATCGAACCCCGGTATTTCCTTACCAGTTTTGCCGTTTCGGTTCCCAGGATCCGGAACAGTTCCACATCATCCGGATCCTTGAGATTCAGTACAGGCCTGATGTGCAGTTCGCCTGTTCCTATATGCGCATGGTAAACAACATCCTTGTTGTAGCGGGCCAGCATCTTCTCAAAATCCGCAATGTAACGTGGCAAATGCTCAACATACACCGCAGTGTCCTCAATAAGGGATACGGGCCTGGCATCGCCTTTCATGTTGGAAAGAACACCAAGACCGGCTTTCCGTAAAGCCCATACCCTCGGAATATCCTTTCCCTTTATCACCGGGTATGCATAACCGAAATTGCTCCTTTTCAGATCATCAACCATTTCAGAAATAACAGAATCCACCTCTTCCGGACTTTCTCCTGCAAATTCAGCTATTACGACCGACCCGGGATCTCCCTCGAGAAAAAACCTGTTGTTTCTCTGGCTGAGATTTTCCTTTGTCAGTTCGAGGATCCTGTCGTCCATCATTTCGACAGCCGAGGGATGGTATTTGAGTACGGTAAGGTTGGTGAGGAAGGCATCGTTCCTTTCCCGCAGATGAATACAAACCAGCGCATTGTGAGGAGGGGGCAGACTGACCAGGTTGAGCCTGATCTCGGTAACAATGGCCAGGGTTCCCTCGGAGCCGGCAAGAAGATTGCAGAAATTGAAGGGCCTTCCGGATCCGGGGGTGAACACATCACTGTCAAGAAGCATGTCAAGTGCATATCCGGTATTTCTTCTGGGAATCCTGGGATCCGGAAAACCGCTGAGTATCTGTTCCCTGTTCGTCTGGTCGCCGAGCATCTGCCTTATTTCCCGGTAAAGCCTTCCTTCCAGGCCTGGCAGAAGACATTTCTGCTCAAAGGACTCACTGTCGAGGGGGCCAAACACAGCTTCACTGCCATCGCTCAGTATCGTTTTAAGTTCTGTCGTGTGTTCCCTGGTTGATCCGTAAATGAGAGAGTGGGAGCCGCAGGCATTGTTTCCTACCATCCCGCCGATATTGCAGCGGTTCGAAGTAGATGTTTCGGGTCCGAAAAACAGGCCTTTAGGCCTCAGGACCATATTCAGCTCATCCAGTACCACACCGGGCTCCACCCGTACCCACATCTCTTTCTCATTGATTTCCAGTATTCTTTTCATATACCTTGAAACATCCACAATGATACCGGATCCCACAACCTGTCCGGCAAGTGAGGTTCCTGCCGCTCTCATTGTAACGGGTATGTCGTTGTCAGATGCAAAAGCCAGGATCTTTCTGATATCGGATGTATTCCTTGGCCATGAAACAGCCAGGGGAAGCTCCCTGTACACAGAAGCATCGGTGGAATATAGTATTCTTGTTATCCTGTCATATTTTAAATCACCTTCCAGATCCCTGCCGAGAGCGTCAAGGCCTGATAAAAGAAAATCAATTTCCATAATTGTTTTTTGACACCGCTAATTTAGAAAAATGATTGAATCGGTTTTTTAATTTCCGGCTTAATCACCTCGCTGATGAAAAAATAAAGCCTGACATTAATCATTTATTCCAAAATTGCTATTTCATACTTTTTTTCCGTACATTTATCAACTTGGTTTTGAAAAATTAAATTACTGATACACAATGGAATTACTTGATAAGATAAAGGAGAATGCCCGGAAACACAATAAAAGGATTGTGCTCCCCGAGGGTTATGATGAGAGAATCCTCAGAGCGGCTGATATAGCAATCGGGGAGAACCTTGCCCGGATAACCCTTATCGGCAGTCCCGGTAAAATGAGGGATGATGCTGCAAGGCTCGGATTGAAGAATATAGAAAGGGCTGACATGGCAGACCCCCTTGACAATCCTGAAAAGGATCATTATGTGGAGATGATGGTTGAACTGAGAAAGAGTAAAGGATTGACCAGGGAAGAGGCTTCCGGGCTGATAGAAGATCCCCTTTATCTTGGTGCCCTTATGATAAAGAACGGAGATGCCGACGGTGAAGTCGCGGGTGCGGACCGTTCCACGGGCGACGTGCTGAGGCCGGCTTTTCAGTATATAAAGACTGCTCCGGGGGTTTCGGTTGTGTCCGGGGCATTCATCATGATCCTTCCCGACAAGAGCCTTGGAGAGAACGGAGTATTTATCTTTGCTGATGGTGCGGTGGTTTCCGACCCCACTGACCGGGAACTTGCGGAAATTGCGGTTGCATCTGCCAATACAGCAAGGGCACTGGGTGGATTTGAGCCAAGAGTGGCTCTTCTGAGCTTTTCCACAAAGGGAAGCGCAAAGCATCCGCTGGTGGACAAAGTGATAAGAGCAACCGAAATAGCACGGCAGATGGCTCCGGACCTGCTGCTTGATGGTGAATTGCAGGGCGATGCTGCACTTGTTGAAGCAATCGGAAGAAAAAAAGCCCCGGGCAGCAAAATAGACGGCAGGGCAAATGTACTCGTATTCCCTGATCTCAATTGCGGCAATATAGCATATAAGCTTGTTCAGCGCCTTGCACATGCAGAAGCCATCGGACCGATCCTGCAGGGCATTGCTTCCCCCATAAATGATCTGTCGAGGGGATGCTCGGTTAGCGATATAGTCAGCATGATTGCCATTACAGCCATTCAGGCTGCGGCCAAATAGTTAAGAATTTAAATCAGCACGTTAAAATGATTGTTTTAGTATTAAATTGCGGCAGCTCTTCAATAAAGTACCAGGTATTCAGAATGTCAGGAGGTACGGATTCAAAAATGATGGCCAGGGGACTTATTGAGCGCATAGGCCTGAATGAAAGTATTCTTACCCATACAGTTGCCAACAGTGAACCCTACAGGCTCATAACAGATATACCGGACCATACGACGGGAATTAATATGGTAATGGATGTACTCTGTCATCAGCGCCATGGGGTGATACAGAATATCAATGAGATAAAGGCTGTTGGCCACAGGGTGGTCAATGGAGGCGAGAATTACAAGGAAAGCGTCCTCATCGACAATGATGTGAAGAAAGATATTGAAGCCTGTATCGAACTCGCCCCGCTTCATAATCCTGCAAACCTTAAAGGCATACTGTCGGTCGAGAAACTGATACCCGGCGTGCCCCAGGTGGCGGTTTTTGATACCTCATTCCACCAGACAATGCCTGATTATGCGTACATGTACGCGCTGCCGTATGAATATTACGAGAAGTACAGGATCAGGAAATACGGCTATCATGGTACCAGTCATAAATTCGTTGCACAAAAGGCTGCAGATATTCTGGAAAAGGATATTTCGGCAATAAAGATCATCACATGCCATCTTGGCAACGGAGCCTCGATAACGGCGGTGGACAAGGGCAGATCAATTGATACCTCAATGGGATTCACCCCGGTTGACGGACTTATCATGGGGACCCGCACAGGAGAGGTTGATCCGGGAGTACTTGTCTTCATAGCTGACAAGGAGCACCTTAATATAAAAGGTGTTAACAATATGATCAACAAGAAGAGCGGTGTTTTCGGAATATCACAGATCTCTTCCGATATGCGCGACCTGCAGACGGCTGCCGAAGCGGGCAATAAAAAGGCAATCCTGGCCATAGAAATGTATGCCTATAAGGTTAAAAAATTCATAGGATCCTACATAGCAGCAATGAACGGTGTTGATATTCTTGTTTTTACAGGTGGTATAGGAGAGAATCACTATAAGATGAGAAAGAAAATCTGCTCAGAAATGGAAAACCTGGGAATTCTGTTTGATGATGAAGCCAACGACGGCAGCTCGGGAGTGGATGTAATTATATCCAGGCCTGAATCCAGGGTTACCGTAATGGCGGTTACAACCGACGAGGAACTGGTGATAGCATGTGATACCTGTAATATAGTGAGAAGGCAGACAGTTTGAGTTTAAATTAACCCCCCCTTAACAATGGTACTTAAGAGTCTGAACGATCTGAAGGGCATTGTCGCCGGAGAACCGAGAAAAAGGATGGTGGTGGCGGCAGCACAGGACCAGCATTCCCTCGGGGCTGTAATAAAAGGATGGAAGGAAAATATTGTGGATCCCATCCTGGTGGGTGATAAGGAAAAGATACAGAATATCTGCGCGGAAAACAACTATGATATCACCGGCCTGAGAATAATACATGAACCGGATATCCAGATGGCTGTTGAGATAGCTGTTAAACTTGTTAACAACGGCCAGGGTGACATTCTGATGAAAGGGAAGGTGGGCACATCAATACTGCTCAAGGAGGTTCTTAACAAGGAATGGGGATTGAGGACAGGAAAACTGCTTTCCCATTTTGCCCTGTTCGAGGTTGAAACATACCATAAGGTAATTGCCGTGACTGATGTTGCTATGAATATCGCGCCGAATCTTCAGGCCAAAATAGCAATAATCAACAATTCAGTCGGCTGCCTGATCAAACTCGGATATATAATGCCCAAGGTGGCAGTGCTTGGTGCCGTTGAGATGGTGAATGAAAACATGGAAGCAACCCTTGATGCTGCATTGCTATCCAAAATGAACCAGCGCGATCAGATAAAGAACTGTATTATCGACGGTCCGCTGGCCTTTGACAATGCGGTGAGCCTTGAGAGCGCAAAACGCAAGGGTATCAGAAGTGAAGTGGCAGGAGATACCGACCTGTTGCTGATGCCGGATATCGAAGTCGGCAATGTGCTTTATAAATCACTGGTTTTCTTCGCAAAAGCCAAGGTAGCCTCTGTAATACTGGGCGCAAAGGTTCCGATAGTACTTACTTCAAGGTCTGATTCGGAACAGGCAAAATATGACAGCATTTTGCTTTCCGCAGCAGCAAGCAAGTGAAAATCCGCAATGGTCACATCCCTTGATCAGATGGTAGGAAAAGTGCTTTCTATGAAACGGAGGCACCGTATTGCCGTGGCCTGGGCACAGGATCCCGGCACCATTGCTTCTGTCAGCAGGGCTGTGAAAGAAGGGTTTGCCGAGGCTGTTTTAATAGGACAGACCGGAAAAATAAGCGATCTGTGCATAAGCAGGGGAATTGACCCCGGACTATTTACACTGATCAGTTCTGCGGATGAAACTGATTCGGCGGTAACTGCTGTACGGCTGGTCAGATCAGGACAGGCTGACATACTGATGAAAGGTCTTGTGGCCAGCGATATCTTCCTCAGAGCCATAATGGACAGGAATACGGGAATCATGCAACAGAATGCCGTACTGAGCTACGTCGGGGCAATTGAAACACCCATGTACCATAAACTGCTATTTGTTACCGATCCTGCAGTAATACCCTATCCCGACCTCAGACAGAAGATTGCAATGATCCGTTATGCTGCGGGGATGACACGGAGATTCGGCATTGAAAAACCGAAAATTGCCCTTATCGGTGCTTCTGAAAAGGCAAGCAGCCATTTTACCTACAGCTCTGATTATGCCATAATTAAAAAAATGGCAGAAGGCGGTGAATTTGGCAGCTGCATCATTGACGGGCCCCTGGATCTTTTTCTTGCCTGTGATGCAAAAAGTACCCTGATCAAGGGTGTTGACACCCCGGTAGCAGGAGATGCCGACATTCTGTTGTTCCCGTCACTGGAAGCATGCAATCCCTTTTATAAATCACTGATGCTTTTCGGAAAGGGCAGTCTCGGGGGTATGATCATGGGAACTGACAGACCCGTAATCCTCATGTCGAGAAGCGAAAGTGAACAATCGAAATTTTATTGCATAGCACTGGCCTGCCTGATGAATGGTTGCAAATGAAAATAGCATAATGTTTTAATTTTGAATGCCATGATCCGTCCTGTCTGAAGAACTGAAAAAAATTAAAATGCCTATGAGACTGATCCTTGTTATCAATCCGGGTTCCACCTCAACGAAATTCGCTCTTTACGCTGATGAAAAGCTCATCATGGAAAGGAATCTGACACATTCATCCGGAGAAGTGACCGGATACGGGCAGATTCGGGGGCAGCTTGATTTTCGAAGGGAACTTATTCTGAAAGAACTTGAAGAGCAAAAGGTGAACATGTCTGACATCAGAGTCATTGTCGGCAGGGGCGGACTTGTAAGGCCTATAGAATCAGGGGTGTACAGGGTGAACGAAAAGATGATTTCGGATCTTGAAAAAGGCCTGCTTGGTCAGCATGCAAGTAATCTAGGAGGCCTCATTGCAAATGCTTTAGCGGCGGTCATGCCAAATGCTGAGGCCTATATTGTTGATCCTGTCGTAGTTGATGAGCTTCAGCCGGTGGCAAGGATTTCAGGACATCCATCGATATCCAGGATTTCGATTTTCCATGCCCTCAATCAGAAAGCGGTTGCACGGATGTATGCGGCATCCCTGGAAAAAAGATACGAGGATATGAACCTCATCATTGCCCATATGGGGGGAGGAGTCAGTGTTGGCGCACATCGCAGGGGCAGGGTTGTTGATGTCAACAATGCACTTGACGGTGATGGCCCATTTGCGCCTGAAAGATCGGGCAGTCTTCCCTCAGGCCAGCTGGCTGATCTCTGCTTCAGCGGAAAGCACAGCTATGCGGAAATCAGGGCAATGATCACCGGAAGAGGCGGAATGGTGGCCTACCTTGGCACCAACAGTTTCAGGGAAGTATGCAGAAAGGCTGAAGAGGGAGATGCGGAAGCAATCCTGGTGAGGGATGCGGCAGCCTATCAGACAGCCAAGGAAATAGGATCGGCCGCAGCCGTGCTTGAAGGAAGGGTGGATGCAATAATTCTTACCGGAGGAATGGCTTTCCAGGAAGATCATGTGGAAAGGATAAAAAGAATGGTGGGATTTATAGCCCCGGTAATTGTATATCCGGGAGAAGACGAATTGAGGTCGCTTGCTTATAACGGTCTGCTTGCACTGGATGGAAAAATATCGGTCAGGGATTACTGAAAGCCACAGGGATTACCTTTCCGTTAAACAACTTTCCACCCCTTATGGCAAAATCAGCTATGAACTCCCCCATTTCCCCGGCCCTGACCGGTGCCCTTAAACCGGGAAAAGCTTCTTCAAACATTTCAGTCTGAACCGATCCGAGGGCAAGGCAGTTGACTGCTATTCCTTCTTCCAGCAGTTCTGCGGCAAGACATTCGGACAGACAGGACAATGCAGCCTTCGATGCGCTGTAATATGATAATCCCCTGTATTTCACACTTCCCTGGAATCCGCCCATGCTGCTGATGTTGATAATGTGTGAGCCTTTTTTCATAGAGGGGATAATGCTGCGGATCATGGATGCAACGCCGAAAAAGTTGGTTTCCATTGTCTTTACGGCCTCTTCCGGAGGGAAGGAGGAAAAATCCCTGACAACAAGATAGGCAGCACAGTTTATCAGGATGTCAACCGATTCAAAAACGGAGGAGATGATTTCCATGAACATCTTTTCATACCTTCCGAAGTCGGATATATCAAGCCGGCAGGGGATCAGCTTTCCCGCCACCGGAAGCGATGCAAGTTCTGCCAGTGCCTTTTCATTTCTTCCGGTTATTATGACTGAATTGCCTTTTTCTGCCAGCAGAAGAGCAGTTTCCCGGCCTATTCCCCTGGTTGCCCCGTTAACAATAATATTCATTTTGATACGGCTGATATAATAAAAGTGATTTTTTCGTTTATTTGTAAGATCACGTCAAATTTACAAAATGTAATGATGATAAATGTATTTTATTTGAAACGGATCCGGAGGATTGCCTTTGCAGGATTACTTACTTTATTCATTTTTACATTGGCAGGAAGGAATCTGTATTCCCAGGGAATCAGGAATGAAAAACCTCCGCTGAGGGAAAGGATTTTTTTCGGGGGGGATCTCGGACTTCAGTTTGGAACCATAACAAACATTGAAATTGCTCCTCTTGTCGGAGTGTGGCTTCTGCCGCGTGTTGCAGTTGCCGCGGGTCCCGAATACAGATACTATGCCCAGAAACATTTCGGAGGCACGAATATATTCGGCGGACGGGCATACACGCAGCTGGTGCTGATCCAGGATATAAACAATATCATTCCCGCCGGCCTGCATCTCGGGCTGTTTCTTCATGCCGAAGATGAACTGCTGAACCTGGAATCAAAAACACCTTTCTGGGTCAATAATCAGGTAACAACAGACAGATTCAATATCAACACTTTTCTTGTGGGAGGAGGAGTAAGCCAGCCTATGGGAAGAAGATCGGCCCTGAACATTATTGCTCTGTGGGCCCTGAATGATCCCTACGGGCTGTACCGTTCACCTGACATCCGGGTAAGTTTCACTTTCTAGACTTGTTTCTGCAAAGCAGGTTTGTTGTGTCTCAGCCATACCGGAACCCCTGATATCAGCATTTTACAACAAGGGTGCCAGTAAACGGCAAAGCGAATCCAGGAAACGCTTTCTTTTCGGCCGTTTTTTCCAGTCAGCGGCTATTATGAGCCGGCTGTCGGCCTTGTCTTTCTGAAACTGCGTTTCCATCTGCTCACATAACTGTTGCTGATGCAGTACAGCAGCTATTTCAAAATTGATGTAAAAACTGCGGATGTCCATGTTGACCGTTCCCACAAAGCAGATTTCACCGTCCACAACCATCGTTTTTGCATGCACAAACCCTTTTTTATACAAGTATACTTTAGCGCCCCTTTTTATTAATGGGCTGATAAAGGAAAATGAAGCGTGCTGCACGATAAAACTATCAGACCTGGCTGGAATAATAAGCTCTACGAGCACACCATTTGCAACAGCCAGTTCCAGAGCCAGCAGCAGCTGGTCGGAAGGAATAAAATAGGGATTGGTGATTTTTATGGATTTCCTGGCCCGGTTTATTGCCGACAGGAGGATTTCCATGTTGTAAGGGTGTGGTGAAGCAGGACCGCTGGCAGCAACGCTCACAACAGCACCATCTTCATAATTTGAAGCTTCCGGAAAATATTCAGCCTTCAGTTCAAAATGTTTTTTGCTGACAAAACTCAGATTCTTTAAAAAATTCAGTTGCAGTTCCTGTACGGCCGGACCTTCAATTTTTATATGTGTGTCACGCCAGAAAAGCCTGTGTTTTCCATTATTTAAATAACGGTCGTCCAGGTTAAGGCCTCCGACAAAACCAGACTTTCCGTCAATGACAACAATTTTACGGTGGTTGCGGTAGTTCGCCTGAGACAGGGAAGCAAAACGGACCGGCATGAAACTGTAGAATTCAACTCCTGCTTTCCGGAGCATCTCTGGAATATCCCTGATGCGCCTGCTTCCCCTGTCATCTGCAATTACCCGGACTCTTACTCCTTCGGAAGCTTTTTGCATCAGGATTTCTGTGAGTTTCAGACCAATATCGTCTTTGGAAAAGATGTAATATTCTATGTGAATATGGTGCTGTGCCATTTCCAGGGCCCTGAACAGAGCGGGGAATTTCTCTTCTCCGTTTGTCAGCAGAGTAACTTTATTCCCGCTATGGATTAATGACTGTTTTTCCAGGAAAAGCTGGCGGAAAGGCTGGACCAGATCACCTATTTTCTCTTCCATAAACTGAAGGTCTTCCAGGGAATTGCGGGAATACTTACTCAAATATTCCCTGGAGATATCTTCTTCTCCGAAGCCCTTCTTTTGGAAAATTTTCTGTTTACGGAAATCTCTTCCAAAGAGATAATAAATTATCAGGCCCAATACAGGAACAAAAACCAAAACCAGAATATATGCCAGCGATTTGGCAGGATTTCTGTTCTCCATCAGAATTGTAAGGAATACACCTATCCAGACCAAAGCATACAGAACTGCCAGAATGACTGAGTTGTTGATAAAGTTGAAAAAAGCTTCCATAAATAATGTTCTGATATTGACAGGGAGATATTTATCCTTTGTTTATAATGTGAGTGCAATACATATATTAAGGTGATTATTCAAAGCCAGGCAGGCAGACGGTTCATTAACAATCACGACTGCCCTGCTAAAATAGCAAAAAGAGGGGCAGTCAGTCTGGGTTTAATCAAAAACCACATGAATGAAGCGCTTAAAATGAAAGAAATATAATTTGCACGATACATGACAGCGGAACCTTTTGTCTGCAGCATAAAGAGATATTCTTGAATGGCTCCGGAATAACCTGTTTTTAAACGGTTTTTTAAAGACAGAAGATTTAAGGCCTGAAATATCGTCGAAAAAGACATGTTGACTAATTCATTTGGATAATGCATCAGAAAATATGGCAAAATCATTAATTCACATTTGTAAACATCAAAATTCAATTATTGTGTTCACACACGTAAACCATTTAATTAACAATTCTGGTTTACATCTGTAAATTATATGGTATTATATTTACTTAATTTGATATTTGACTTGTTATCAGTAATTTAATACTTGTTTTCTATACTTTTACAGACATGGAATCATTAATTTCCTGCTCTGAACAGTCAAATTACTTTAGAAATTCATCTTAAAAAACTGTGTTCCTGTAGAATATTCAGCTAATCTCCAGTAAGACATCAATTATATTTGCTATTTCTATCTGCAATTTCGGGAATAATCTTATTAATAAAAAAGAAATTTATCGATAAAAACATTCTCGCGATAATTCAAAATTACATCTGTAAATCAATAAAAGTTATGCATGTGAATTGTTAATTGTTTACATTTGTAATACAATAGTGATCCATGAAAGAACGAATACTTGAATTTTTAAAGGCCGAGAACAAGACTTCGGCACAGTTTGCTGAAGAAATAGGGGTACAGCCGTCGGGTATTTCCCATATTCTGTCGGGACGGAACAAACCAAGCCTGGATTTCGTCCTGAAAATGCTTGAGAAATATACCTATATCTCTCCGGAATGGCTGCTTTTCGGCCGTGAGCAGATGTACAGAAAACAGTCTGCACCGGATCTGTTCAGTCAGCTTCAGGAAGAAATATTTCCGTCTGACAGTGGAATTACAGATGTAAAGGAACCGGTAAAGGAGATTATTTCAGAAGAAACTCCCGAAAGGGAGAAGGAAACTTCATCCCCGGCAGTTGAAAAGATTGTGTGGTTCTACACGAATAGCAGTTTCAGGGAATATTACCCGGAAAAAGAATAGTATATTTGCCTGAAATTTCTGCCTGAATGACAAAACGGATCGAATCTCTCAGAGTTGTTGAGAATAAAAAGATTAACAAGGATTATTTTCTGCTCAGGCTTACTTCCCAGGGAAAACTGCCGGAAATGAAACCCGGGCAGTTCGTCCAGGTCAAAGTCGATGGCAGTCCGGAAACATTTCTCAGGCGTCCGTTTTCCGTTCATGATGTCAATTATTCAGGAAATACCTTCAGACTTCTTATCCAGATTGCCGGGAAAGGAACCGAAACCCTTTCACGATTGTCCACAGGCGATTCAATTAATGTTATTTATCCCCTGGGCAATTCCTTTTCCCTGCCCGAAAAGAATGAAAACATCCTTCTTGCGGGTGGTGGCTGCGGAATAGCACCTCTGCTGTTCCTGGCCAGATATCTCAATGAAAATGGTTTTACTCCCGATATTCTGCTTGGTTTCAGAAGCAGTGAACGAGTAATGGAATATGATGAATATGCCGCTCTGGGGCGGATATTTCTTACAACCGAGGATGGCTCAATGGGGAAAAAGGGCTTCATCACCGATCACCCTGTGCTCACTGCAAACAGATATGATGTCGTTTACTGCTGCGGACCCGAGCCTATGATGAAAGCGATGGCAGCATATTGCAGGGCCAATTCGGTCAGATGCGAAGTCTCACTGGAAAACCTTATGGCCTGCGGTATAGGAGTATGTCTCTGTTGTACCGTTGAAACAGTCAGGGGTAATCTTTGTACATGTACGGAAGGACCGGTGTTCAATATCAATGACCTTAAATGGTAAAACTTGATTTTAATATAAACGATCTCCATTTTAAAAATCCTGTACTGGCTGCATCCGGTACTTTTGGATACGGAGTTGAATTCAGGGACTTTTTTGATATTTCACAGCTCGGAGGAATCGTTCTGAAAGCCACAACACTGGAAGTCCGCGAGGGAAACCCCTATCCCCGTATGGCAGAAACACCTGCCGGCATGCTTAATTCAGTGGGCCTTCAGAACAAGGGTATTGATCATTTTGAAAAGAACATCTATCCGGTTGTTTCAGAATTCAATACAAATGTCATTGTAAATGTGAACGGCAGCTATGTCGAAGATTATGTGACCCTGGCCGGCAGAATCAATGCTCTGGAGAAAATCCCGGCAATAGAACTTAATATCTCCTGTCCGAATGTTAAAAAGGGAGGTATGATCTTTGGCACGGATCCGAAATCAGCCCGGGAGGTGATAAGGGAAGTCAGGAAGGTTTATTCGAAACAACTGATAGTGAAGCTTTCTCCCAATGTAACAGACATTGTTGAGTTTGCACTGATTGCTGAAGAAGAAGGGGCTGATTCGGTTTCACTTATCAATACCCTTCTTGGCATGGCTGTGGATGTCAAAAGAATGAAACCCTCGCTTGCCACTGTTACCGGAGGACTGTCAGGTCCGGCTGTCAAGCCGGTTGCCCTGCGTATGGTATGGCAGGTAGCGAAGGCTGTCAGGATTCCCGTAATTGGTCTGGGAGGAATAATGAATTCCCGGGATGCAATTGAATTTTTCCTGGCAGGGGCCTCTGCAATCCAGGTGGGTACAGCGTCATTTATTAACCCCGCGGTAACAATCGATATCCTAAAAGGTATCGAAAATTACCTGAATGAAAAAGGTTTTTCAGATATCAGAGAGATAATCGGATACATAAACAATTAATATTCAATAAATTATATTCCTGAATCATTTATTTTCCATTTTATTTTTTATGACTATCGGTAATGTTTAACAATATTTTGATAATTTGTAGTAACACAAGCAATTAACAGTCTATCAAATAATTGATCTCCGTAATTCCTCCTGTTTACTTTGTAACAGAACTCATCCAGAT